>MDTE01084521.1_pt1 | contig 59252 bp, 55 predicted proteins | sample 811231 | NCBI WGS metagenome assembly MDTE01 (sample SAMN05326651, study PRJNA326480) | marine metagenome | isolation source: seawater | place: Indian Ocean: Red Sea | collected 2010
AACAACCCACGCGATCAACGCTATCGTGACGCGCAACACCGCGAAGACGGCGTTCCTCACCACAGAGGGCCACCGTGACATCCTGGTCTACCGTGAGGGCGGCCGTATGGAGCCCTTCAACTTTACCGTGCCGTATCCGCAGCCCTATCTACCGCGTGCGCTGTCCTACGAGGTGCCGGGCCGTATCTTGGCCGACGCATCGGAGATGCACCCCCTAAATGAGGGCCGTGTGATCGAAATCCTTAAGGAACTAAATGCGCAAGAGGTCGAGGCGATTGCGGTCTGCTTATTGTGGTCGATCATCAATTCGGCGCATGAGGATCGGGTTGGCGAGTTGATTGAACAGCACCTACCGGGTGTGCCCTTTACGTTGTCCCATGAGCTTAACCCGTCCCTGCGCGAGTATCGTCGTGCCTCCTCGACGGCGATTGACGCCTCGCTAAAGCCTTTGATGAGTGCCTACATGCACAATCTTACGGGTCGGCTCGCCGACGCCGGATTCGGCGGGCGCGTCCTGATCGTGACATCCCAGGGCGGAATGATGGACGCCGGCGATGTCGCCGAGCAGCCCATCCATCTGATCAATTCGGGCCCGTCGATGGCGCCGGTCTCCGGTCGGTATTTCGCGCGTGAGGACGAGGGTTCGGACACTGCAGTCATCGCTGACACGGGCGGTACTACCTATGACGTCAGTCTGGTGCGTCGCGGCCGGATTCCTTGGACTCGTGAAACTTGGATTGGTCAGCCCTATCGCGGCCATATGACCGGCTTCCCGTCGGTCGATGTGAAATCGATCGGTGCGGGCGGCGGCTCCATAGCCTGGGTCGACGACGGGGGCATGCTGCATGTCGGTCCCCAGAGCGCCGGTGCGGTGCCGGGACCGTCCTGCTATGGCAATGGTGGCGATAAGCCGACGGTGACAGATGCCTCGCTGGTTCTCGGCTATCTCGACCCGGAATTTTTCCTCGGTGGCTCCATGTCTCTCGATCCCGAAGCCGCTCGTGGCGCGATCGAGCGCGACGTGGCCACCCCGATGGGCATCGGCCTGGAGGAGGCCGCTGCTGCCATCATCGCGATTGCGACCGAGAACATGGTGCAGGCCATCGTCGATATCACCGTCAACCAAGGCATCGATCCGCGCGACGCGATCCTGATCGGCGGCGGCGGTGCGGCCGGTCTCAACTCGACCGCGATTGCCCGGCGTCTGGGTAGCGGGCGGGTCGTGATCCCTGAGGTCGGCGCGGCCCTCAGCGCGGCTGGCGCCATGATGTCGGATCTGCATTCGCAATACACGCGGACCTTCTTTGCCACCTCCGAGGCCTTCGATGCCGACGGCGTCAACGCGATCCTCGGTCAGCTCGAGGATCGCTGCAGTGAATTCATCGACGGCCCGGGGCAGGGGTCGATTAGCCAGACCATCGAATTCTTCGCCGAGGCGCGTTATCCCGAACAGGTCTGGGAGATCGAGGTGCCGCTTGCAACGCGGCGGTTCGAGAGTGAGGCGGATCTTCAGGCATTAATCGCGGAGTTCCACAAGGTCCATGAGGATATCTTCGCCATCAACGATCCGGAATCCGGGATCGAGGTCGTAGGCTGGACTGCGTCGGTAAAGTGCCGACTCAAAGAGAGCGAAAGTGGGTCGCTGGCTGCCGCCGATACGAAGCTGTCCGTCGACGGCACCCGCAAGGTCTATTTCGCAGAGACCGGCTATGTGGACGCCACGGTTCGCCGCTTCGAGTCTATGAAGGCGGGTGAACAGCTTCCCGGCCCGGCGATCATCGAATCGCCGTTCACGACCGTTGTGGTCGATCCCGGGGCGAAAGCCGAGCGACGCGCATCAGGCAGCGTTTCGATCGTGCCCGGCATTACGCCGGCAGCGCATTAGGGGAGGCTCCTATGGCAGAAAAGATCGACGGCGTACAACTCGCACTCCTATCCAATCGTCTAGAGGGCATCTCACGCAAGATGGGCAACACCCTTATGCGCACCGGTCGGTCCGGTGTGCTCAACATCGCGCGCGACTTTTCCTGTTGCATCTTAACCGCCGGCGACCAGCTCGCGGCGGTCGCCGAGAGTCTGCCGATCCACGTGCTGTCGGGACCGGACATGATGGCGGCGACCATGAAGGTTTACCATCCGGAGCTGAAGCGTGGGGACGCGTTCCTGCACAACTCGCCCTATCACGGCTGCTCGCACCCGGCCGATCACACGATTCTGGTACCAGTGATCGACGACGAAGGCATCCACCGCTACACGATGGCGGCGAAGGCGCACCAGGCCGACATCGGTAACTCGATCCCCACCACCTATCACGGTACTGCGCGGGACGTGTACGAGGAGGGTGCGCTGATCTTTCCGGCCGTGAAGGTACAGGAAAACTATGAGCACAACATGGACATCGTTCGGATGTGCAGGCTACGCATCCGGGTTCCCGATCAGTGGTGGGGCGATTATCTGGCGATGATAGGGGCAGCGCGTATTGGAGAGCGCGAACTCTTAGCGCTCGGCCGGGAGGTCGGCTGGGACACGCTCGAGGCCTTCAACGAACAATGGTTCGACTATTCCGAGGAGCGGATGGTCGGAGCGATTCGGCAACTTCCGGCCGGCAGCGCGACCCGTACCTCGACCCACGATGCGATCCCCGGTACCCCCGAAGACGGCATAACCATCACCAGCAAGGTGACGGTTGATCCCGACGGCGCCGAGGTGACGGTTGACCTGATGGACAATCCGGACACTCAACCCTGTGGTCTCAACCTATCCGAGGCTTGCGCGCGAACGGCGGCGATGGTCGGTGTGTTCAATTCTATCGACCATTCGGTGCCCAAGAATGCCGGCTCGTTTCGGCGTATAAAGGTGCTGTTGCGCGAGGGTTCAGTGTGCGGAATTCCGAAACATCCCACGTCCTGTTCGGCGGCGACCACGAACATCGCCGACCGGGTCGCCAACCCAACTCAGGCGGCCATTGCTGAGATCGCGGATGGGTTTGGGCTCGCCGAGTGCGGCGCGATTATTCCGCCAGCCGTCGGCGTTGTGTCGGGAACCGACCCAGAACGGGGAGAGCCCTTCGTCAACCAAGTGTTTCTTGGCCTCACGGGTGGCGCCGGTGCGCCGGATGCGGATTGCTGGCAGTCCATCTGCCATGTTGGTAATGGCGGGCTCTGCTATCAGGACTCAATCGAACTCGATGAACTACGCCAGCCGATCTACGTGAAGACGCGGACTTTCGCTCGGGACACGGAGGGCGCCGGGAAATACTGCGGTGCCCGGTCTGCATATACGGAGTTTGGTCCCCGGGTCGGCAACCTCGATGTCGCATATGTCAGCGACGGCGGCATTAACGGTCCGAAGGGCGTGCGTGGCGGCCTCGGTGGTTCGGTATCCGGCCAGTACAAGATCACCCGTAACAACGCGCGCGAGGATCTGCCGAACTGCGCGGTGGTCAACCTAGTGGCCGGCGAGCTCATCAGCTCGCAATCCTGCGGCGGCGGCGGCTACGGCGATCCCACGGATCGTGAGCCGGAGATGGTCGCGCGCGACGTGGCGGAGGATTATGTTTCGGTCGAGCGTGCGCGCGACGTCTACGGTGTGGTTGTCGACGAAACTGGAAATATCGATCTTGATGCCACCGCGAAACGCCGCGCCGAGCTTAATGCCTGATGGGTGATGCCGCGGCAACCGGCGAGGCCTTCGATGGGGTTCAACTTGCCCTTTTGTCGAACCGCCTCGATGGCGTCGTCAAGAAGATGGCGAACACCTTGCTGCGCACCGGGCGCTCCGGGGTGCTCAACATGGCGCGGGACTTCTCTTGCTGCATCGTCACCGCCGACCACCACCTGCTGACCGCGACCGAAAGCCTACCTATTCATGTTCTGTCGGGGCCGGATATCATGGCGCGTTGGATGTGCGAGGTGCATCCGGATTTGAAGCGCGGCGACGCGTTCCTGCACAACTCTCCCTATCATGGTTGTTCCCACCCCGCCGATCACACGATCCTAGTGCCGGTCATGGACGATGCCGGTGTGCACCGGTTCACGCTCGCGGCGAAGGCGCATCAGGCGGACATCGGCAACTCGATCCCGACGACCTATCATGCGCGCGCGCGCGATCTTTACGAGGAAGGGGCGCTAATTTTCCCTGCGGTCCGGGTGCAGCGGGATTACGAGAATATCGACGATATCATCCGGATGTGCCGGATGCGCATCCGGGTCCCGGACCAGTGGTGGGGCGATTATTTAGCGATGATCGGTGCGGCACGCATCGGCGAGCGGGAACTGTCAGCCCTGGCCGAGGATGTTGGCTGGGACCGGCTGGATGCGTTCGCCAAACAGTATTTTGATTATTCCGAGGCGCGCATGGCCGCGGCCCTGAGTGAACTTCCGGCCGGGACGGCCTCCCATTTCAGTACCCATGACCCCATTCCGGGAACACCCGAAGAAGGGGTAAAGATCAAAGTCTGCGTAACGGTCGATCCGGATGCGGCCCGTGTGCATGTCGATCTCCGCGACAATCCCGATGCTATGCCCTGCGGCCTCAACCTGTCCGAGGCTTGTTCGCGGACGGCGGCGATGGTCGGGGTCTTCAACTCGATCGACCACTCGGTCCCGAAGAACGCCGGTGCCTTCCGCTGTATCGACGTCGATCTGCGCGAGGACTGCATCGTGGGAATCCCTAGGCACCCCACCAGCTGTTCGGCGGCGACAACGAACGTTGCGGATCGTGTGTCGAACTCGGTTCAGGCATCGATGGCCAAGATCTCCGAGGAGATCGGTCTCGCCGAGTGCGGCGCGTCGAGCCCGCCCGCGGCGGCAGTTGTTTCGGGTGTGAATCCGGAGACCGGCAAACCGTACATCAACCAGGTATTCTTAGGCCGCACCAACGGGGCCGCGAGCGCGCATACGGATGCTTGGTGGACGATCGGTCATGTGGGCAATGCGGGCATGTGTTTCCTTGATTCCGTCGAGCTCGACGAGCTGCGCCTGCCGATCTATGTGCACGCGCGCGGTTTCATGGCCGACAGCGAGGGCGCGGGTCGGAACTGTGGCGCGCCCCAAGGTTTCGCGATTTATGGACCACGGGTCGGCTCCATGTCCCTCGTCTACAACTCGGACGGTACCATTAACGGCCCCAAGGGCGTGCGTGGCGGCCTGAACGCTGCGAACGCCGGGCAGGAAAAGCGCACGGCGAACGGTCGCGAGGAAGAGGTTCCCCGGGTCGGCCAGATCACACTTGATGCAGGTGAACTCATCGTCTCGCGGTCGTGCGGCGGTGGCGGCTTCGGACTTCCCTGTGAGCGCGATCCGGAGCAGGTGCGTATTCAGGTCGCCGAGGGTTTCGTCAGCCGTGCACGCGCACGCGAGGTTTACGGTGTGGTGTTGGATGACAGCGGCGAGGTTTCCGTGACGGAAACCGAGGCGTTGCGGGCGGAGATGATTGAATGAAAGACGTTCCCGTTTCCGGCCATTGCGATCACAGGTTCGAGGCAGTGGAGTCCGCATTTCGCCGCAACATGGCTATGGGCGACGCCGATTGTGGTGATGAACTCGGTGCCTGCGTTTCGGTCGTCATCGACGGCGAGCCGGTCGTTGACCTTTGGGGCGGCTTTCAGGACGCGGCGCGGACCCGGCCATGGGAGGCGGACACCATCACCTGCATGATGTCGGTTACCAAGGCCTGCGCGGCCATCTCGCTGCTGCGGCTCGTCGACGACGGCGTGATCGATCTGGAAGAGCGGGTCGCCGCGTATTGGCCGAACTTCGCGCAGAACGGCAAGGAGACAATGACCGTGCGGACGCTCATCTCGCACCAGTCGGGCGTGATCTATGCCGATGGGGCCCCCGCCGGTTCGCTTTGGGATATCCAGCCGGTGCGCCGTTCATTGGAGGCTGCGACGCCGGAATGGGAGCCGGGGATGGGCGGCGCCTATCATTCCTTCACCTATGGCCCTTTGCTCGATGGGCTGATCTTCAATGCCACCGGTCGCGGCGTCGCCGACGTCTGGCGGGAAGAAATTGCGGACCCGCTGGGCATCGACTATCACATCGGTCTGAACGATGAAGAGGCCGCCCGGCGCGCAGAGTTCGTTGAGACGCCGGGTACGCCGTCACGCGACGCGATCAAGGGTGACATCAGGACGCCGCTGACCCGCGCTTGGGCGCCGCTGCCGCGCGACGAGGACTTCAACTCCGAGGATTGGGTGCGCGGTTCGTTTGCGTCCGCGAATGGACACGGAAATGCCCGCGCCATCGCCCGGCTTTATGGAGGGCTGGCCGGCGACGGGACCATCGGCGGGAAGACTTACCTGTCGCGCGAGCTGATCGCCGACTCCATCAGCGAACATTGGGACGACATGGACCGTATGACCAATCGACCGTTCCGCTTCGGGTGCGGTTTCATGTTGTCGTGCGAGGCGTTTCCGTTCGGCGGGCAGCGTCGCAACTTCGGGCATACGGGGATCGGTGGCGCGATCGGTTTTGGCGACCCCGAACGGCGTTTGGGTTTCAGCTACTGCGGCAACCGGATGGCGCCCATCGCCAATACAGGCCCGTTCGGCGGGCCATTGATCGACGCTATGTATACGGCACTTTGAGTTTGGGAGAGACGAGATGCGGTTTGAAGGGAAAGTGGCTCTAGTGACAGGTGGATCGTCGGGGATTGGCGCCGAGACCTGCGTGCGCTTCGCGGGAGAGGGCGCCAACGTCGCGGTGGTAGCGAGTTCGTCGCTGGACAAGGCGCAGGCCACCGTCGACCGGTGCCAGGGTCGCGGCAGGGCGTTTGTGTGCGACCTCGCGGACGTCGGTGCGATCGACCGGCTGGTGGCCGATGTGATCGAAGCCTTCGGGCAGGTAGATATCTTGGTGAACTCTGCGGGGGTGTTCTTTCCGACCCGCGTCGGCGAGACCGACGAGGCCATGTTCGACCAGATGATCGACACCAACCTCAAGGGCTGCTTCTTCATGTGTGACCGAGTCGGGCAGCACATGATCGCACGCGGGGAGGGAGGCAAGATCGTCAACATGGGCTCGGGGGCCGGCGTGGCCGGGCGCTCCAACTACCTCGTCTATTCGGCGGTGAAGGCGGGGGTGATCAACATGACCCGCTCCTTCGCAGTCGCGCTCGCCCCGCACGGCATCAATGTGAACTGCCTGGCGCCGGGAAACACGGCGACGCCGATGAACGAGAATGTACGCACCGAACCGGAATATGCCGAGATCTATGCGACCATCCAGGACAAGACTCCTAGTCCTCGCGCGTTTGCCGATCCGCGCGAGATGGCGGGCGCGATCATGTTCTTTTGCTCCGACGATGCGAACGCATCCTACGGCGCGATGCTGCTCATGGATGAAGGCGTTTCCGCCGGATATTGAATTCAGACACGTAGAAGGAGAGGAAAGACGATGGAACTAAGAAACAAGGTGGCCTTGATCAGTGGCGGCTCGTCGGGGATCGGCGAGGCGATTTCCCGAAAGTTCGCATCCGAGGGTGCGACCTGCGCAGTGATCGCCAGCTCCAAGATACGCAAAGCCAACAAGGTCGCGAAGGAGATAAAACGCAGGTCGAAGGGCTATGTCTGCGACGTGACCAAGCCCAAGGATTGTGAGGCAACGGTCACGAAGGTACTCAAGAACCATGGTAAGATCGACATTCTCGTGAATGCCGCGGGCGTCTTCTACCCCACTCCGACCGGCGATACGAAGCCCGCCGACATGAACCGCATGGTCGACATCAACCTCAAGGGCCAGTGGAACATGATCAATGCGGTTTCGCCGCACATGGTCTCGCGCAAACAAGGCAACATCATCAATATGGCGTCGGTGGCGGGCATGGTAGCGCTGCCGGCCTACGGCGTATACTGCGCGACCAAGGCTGGGATCATTATGTTAACCAAGTGCTTGGCGGTGGAGTTGTCGCGTTCGGGCATCCATGTGAACTCGATCTCGCCGGGCAACACAGCGAGCCCGATGAACGAGGACATCCGCACCGATCCGGAACTGAAGCCGGTGCTCGATTTTATGGATATGCTGACCCCGTCGGGCCGGACCTATTCGACGGTCGAAGAGATGGCCAATGCCGCGCTGTTCCTCGCCTCGCCGAAGACCGGAAATCCGATCTATGGAGCTAATTTCACCCTTGACGAGGGTTTTGCGGCTGGGCTGTTCATAGCGAACTAGCCGAGCGGTTCGCCGGCGGCCTATAGACAGGGCTCATGTCCAAGGGATAGCACGCGCTGACCATCGAGACCTAGGTGCGCCGCAGTGTCTCGCGGAGCGGCGGTCCGCCGAAGACTTGCCAGATGTTTGTGGCGACGGTCGGCAGGATGATGATCGCGATGGCAACGGGCAGTTCGACGATGGGGGCGAATAGGTCGAGCACCACCACCTTCATGCCGAGACCGACGGTGCCTTTTAAGACACAGCCGAGGAACAGCGCAAAGACCGCGAGGGCGAGCGCGAAGGAACCTAGATCGAGAAAGGGCATTGGCGCGTCGCCTTGACGCCTAGATTTCCCACTCCACGTTGCCGTCCATACCGATTTCTTGTGCTGTGATGTGGCGCCCGGCGTCGGACGCCAAGAATACCGCGAGGTCGCCAACCTCCGCCGGGTCAATCCAGCATTTGAGCGAGATGAACTCGAGGAACTCGGCCTCGCGTTCATCGACGGAGATGCCGCGCTCGACTGCCTGGCGGGCGACGATACCGCGACCTCGTTCGTTGTCGATCAGGCCGGGCAGTATTGCGTTGCAGCGGATGCCGAATGGCCCGTATTCGCGTGCCACCGTGTGGGTCAGGCCTAGCACACCAACCTTGGAGGCCACGTAGGGCGAGCGCTGGGGTAGGGCCACCTTGGCCGAGGCGGTCGAGATGTTGACGATGCAGCCCGATTCCTGAGCCTTCATGTGCGGCGCAACGTTCTTAATGCAGTAGAACATGCCGTTCAGGTTGACGCCGATGGTGCGGTCCCAGTCCGCGTAGGAAATATCCTCGAGCGCAGCAGTGGGGCCGCCGATCCCGGCGTTGTTGATGAGAACGTCCACGCCGCCCATAGCGTCGACGGCGTCCGCGACCAGCGTTTCGACCTCGCCGGGCACGCCTACATCGGCGAGAGAAGCGGTCACGCGCTCATTGGTGGAGACGACCTCTTTGAGGAAATCCTTTTGCACGTCACAGGTGTGGACATGGGCCCCCGCGGCGATGAAACGATCTACGATAGCCCGGCCAATTCCCGAGCCGCCGGCCGTTACCAGAACGCGTTTACCTCCGATTAAAGTTGACATGAGAAAAAATCCATAAAACGTTAATATTACCTGGTAATCAATTTCCCGAGAGTTCCTTCCAGCGGACTATGATCGCCGCGAGTTCCTCACGCAATAGGGCGACGAAACGGTCGGCGGCGCCGGTCAGAGGGCGCCGAGTCTGGCGTACCAGATAATACTCCACCGGCGCCCTCGGGCGCACAATCGGATTGATGATCAGCGCTCCCGTATCCGCGGCGTCGATAATCGACGCGACCGCCGTCAGTGTAGACCACCCGGAGTGGCGGACATATTCAAGCGTGGTGTTGAGGCCATCGGACTCGATCATCGCGGCAACGGTCAGCTCTGCGCGGGCGATCTGGCTATCGATCATCCGCCTAATTTCGTGGCGCTCCGTGGGTAGCACGAGGCGGAGCGGCGGTAGATCGCAAAGCCGTATCCGTTCGAAGGGCGTGAGGCGCGATTCCGGGCCCGAGACGAGCGTCAATTCATGCTCTGCCAGTAAAGTGGCTTCGATGCCCTCATGCTTCACGGCGCTTGTAACGACCGCGAAATCCAACTCCCCCGCCACGACTCGCTCGGTCAGGGTGCCGCCATAGGCCTCGTCTAAGGTGAGTTCTACATCCGGGTAGTTCTCGGTGAAACGCGACAGCGCCGCCGGTAGGGCGCTACGCGAGACGGACGGCACGGTTCCGGCCGTGATTGCCCCCATCACGTTACCCGATAGTTCGCGGACCAACATTTCAGTATCGGCCACCGCGTTCAGGATCGAAAGGCCGCGTGCATACAGGCGCTTGCCTGCGACGGTCGGTTCGACGCCACGCCGGTTCCGAGTGAACAAAGCGACGCCGAGTTCGTTCTCGAGGTTACGGATTTGCACGGATAGGCCGGGCTGGGTGCAGTTTGCTCGGCGCGCGGCGCGCGAAAAGCTGCCTTCTTCGTAAACGGCGACGAACTGCTCAAGTTGGCGAAAATCCATGCTCCAAATATAAGCTAGGACTATGCCAGAGGCCAGCAGCCATCGCTCTTACTTTTAGCTCTGGGCGGCGAAGTCGGGGGCGGCGGCGCGGATCGAGGACCAGGCGGCGTTGGATTCCTTTAGTGCGCTCTCGAGCCGCGCGACCAAGTCGCGGGCGGCCAGAGTAAGGGGACGCTGGGTCTGGTGGACTAGAAAGAACTCGAAGCTTGTCGTTACGTCGACGATAGGGCTTACAGAGAAGGCCCGGCTGTCTAGGTCGGCGACGACCGTCGTCACCGGCAGGATTGCCGAGAAGTCTGTGTTCCGGATGAATTCGAGAGAGCCATAAAGTCCGTCGATTTCAACGACGCGGCCCGGCGTTATGTTGCCGAGCTTCATATGCCGCTCGATCATGGTACGGAGGCTGTGCTGTGCTGAGGGCAACACAAGGTTCAGGGATGAGAGCTGCCGCAGTGATACGGGTTCTAGGTGCGGCATACCGGCCTTTTTGCCAGATATCATTACCAGCGGCTCGGCCGATAGGACGCGCAGTTCGAGCCCGTCATGGCGCGGCGGTTCTGTGCAGATCGCGAAGTCGAGTTCGCCGGACATCACCCAGTCGGTAAGCGTGCCGCTGAACGCCTCGACCACGCGAACGTCCACGTTCGGCAGTGTGTCGGTGTAGTCCGGCAGGACTTGGGCCAGGATGCCCTTTGTGACAGTGGGAATCAGACCGACATTGAGCGATCCGGAAATACCACTCGAGAATTCGCGCATGGTCTGCGCCGCGTTCTCAACATCGCCGAGAATTTTGCGGCAATCCTCGTAGAACCGGTCGCCGGCGGGAGTGGGGCGAACGCCGCGTGCATGGCGCTCGAACAATTGAACGCCCACGGATATTTCGAGGGATTTGATCTGCTGGCTAAGGCTCGGCTGTGCAACGTTTAGCCGTTCGGCTGTGCGGTTGATGCTGCCGTCGCCGTACACCGCTACGAAGGAGCGGATTTGCTTGAGATCCATTGGTTGAAATCCAATTATTAAAACGGAGTCACTATATAGTAAAATACTATAGCTCGCATACGAAGTTACTATTTGTGAGTATGGCCTGCGCTTTATAGGCTCATGGCAACACGAACTGTAGCTCAGAACGAGGACCAGCAATGGCCAAACCGAAAGTAATCGTCCAGCTCTACCCGATGTTTCCCGCCGACGGTGAAGAAGACCGTAAGGCAAAGCGACCGCTCGGCAACGACAACGAAATGTATCACCGCATCGTCCACGAATGGACCGACATCGTCAAAGAAGCTGACAAAATGGGTGTTTGGGGCCTTGGCACCATCGAGCATCACTTCCATTCCGAAGGCTACGAGGTCGGCCCAAACCCTGGCGTCCTCAACGCCTATTGGGCGAGCCATGTCGAGAATGCGCGCGTGGGAGCGCTCGGTTATGTTGCGGCGACCCACGATCCGCTGCGTGTCGCCGAAGAAACTGCGATCCTCGACCATCTAACCAAGGGCAAGTACTTCGTCGGGTTTGCGCGCGGCTACCAGTCGCGCTGGGCGAACGTCATGGGCCAGTTCACGGAAAGCCCTGCCACTGTCTCTGACGGCAGCGATGCGGACGACCGCAACCGTCAAATCTTCGAAGAGCGTGTCAATCAGGTGATAGAGGCCTGGACCGAGGAGACGGTCCGAACCCAAGGCGAGTTCTACGAGGCACCATATCCGTTCGAGACGGGCGTAGAGGATTATCCTGCTTGGAAGATCGCCCGAGACGCCGGCGCTGAAGGCGAAATCGGTGAGGACGGCAGCGTGCAGCGGGTCTGCGTGGTACCGAAACCTTATCAGAAGCCGCATCCGCCTGTCTTCATAGCGGCCTCGAAGAGCCAAGCGTCGATTGACTTCTGCGCCCGCAACAACTTCATCCCCACCTACTTCATGCCGACTAAAGGGGTTGTGGAACTGTCGCATTACTACACGAAGACGGCCAATGAGTCTGGGTTCAATGTTCAGCTCGGTCAGAACCAGAACATAGTCCGTTGGCCGCACATAACCAATACGTCGGCGGACTTCGACCGCAAGCTGCGGGACTATGACCTTGACATCTACAAGAACTTCTATGGGCCGTTCTTCCCTCAGTTCCCGCGGGGCAATGACGACGAACTGATTCAAGGTATGAAGGATTCCGACATCTTCATCGGCGGTACCGTCGATGAATCGATCAAGGCTTGGCAGCACGTCTACGATCAGGTGCCGTGCGAGTACATAACGCTGATTTGGCACTGGGCCCAACAGCCCAAGGAAGACATGTTGGAAGAGCTTCGGCTGTTCATGGAGAGGGTGTTGCCCGAGCTTGAAACGCCGGACTTCCCGCAGTGGGTGGCGGCCGCCGCCGAGTGACCGCGCGGCTCTGAAAAGCGAATGATCGGGCCGCCCCCGTCGGGGCGGCCTTTTCTTTTCCGGGCGTTGACCCACGGGGCGGGCTGGTGCCAACGTGATCAGGAAACGGGGAGGTATCAGCGATGCAGCGAGAGGCACTTGGCGTGGCCGTCATTGGCTGCGGGCGGATCGGTGGATTGCGCGCTAACCTGTCTGCGACCCATCCGGGGGTCGGTTTCCTCGCGCTGTCCGACCGGAATCAAATCCAGGCAGATGTGCTGGCCCAGAAGACCGGCGCAGACCTTGTTACCAGCGATAATCTTGCGGCGATCAATGATGCGCGTGTCGGGGCAGTATTCATCTCGACGCCCGAACATGACCACCGCGAGGCCGTCGTTCAGGCGCTGGAGGCCGGCAAGGCAGTATTCGTGGAAAAGCCGATCGCGTTCACGCTGGAGGACGCCGACGCGATCATCGAGGCGGCCGAGCGCACCGGGTCCGAACTGCGGGTTGGCTATTCCCGCCGCCATGACCGGCGCTGGATGCTGGCGAAGGAACAGATCCTTCAGGGCCGGGTGGGTGAGGTTCTGGGAATCCAGTCGCGGGTCTACAACACGCGTGCCCAGCTGATGGAGATCCTGAAGCGCGCGCCCGACGCGACACCGGTCAACGATGTGCTGACCTATTACGTGGATATGGCGTGCTGGTATCTTGAGAGCATCCGTCCGGTAGAGGTCGTCGCGCGAGCACGGTCCAAGGTATTCAGGGCGATGGGGCACAAGGCCGCCGACGTGACCTGGGCGATCATCACCTTCGAAAGTGGTGCGGTGGTTAATCTCGGCGTCAGCTATGTCCTGCCGTCGACCTATCCCACCGTGGGGCAGAGCTCGCGCTTCGAGGTCATCGGCGATACCGGCGTGATCCTGCTCGACGCCGACAACAAGGACAGCCTACTGTTCACCGACAGCGGCGCGCCGCACAGCTATGTGCCTGACCACAACATCAACATGATGTTTATGCAGACTACTTCGGCGGCCGATTTCGCCGTGGGCGACTACTGGGGTGCTGTCGCGAGCGAGACCCGGTCCTGGCTCGACCATCTGATGACCGGGCGTCCGAGCCCGCACACGCAGCCCCGCGAAGCCCGGCGCACGCTTGCGGTGACCCTAGCGATCGAGGAGGCGGCGCGCACGGGAGCCTCCGTGAGGCTAGCGGAATGAACCTAGAGGACGGGCGATGAACCAGATTAACCTCGGAGTGATTGGTGCCGGATGGGTCGGTGGGATCCGGGCGAATGCCTGTGCCGCGAATCCGCTGGTCGACGAATTGCATATTGCAGAGATCGATCCAGCACGCGCTGCCGAGATTGGGGCCCAGGCCGGCGCGGCCCGGGTGACAGCAGACTGGACCGAGATCATTGGCAGCCCGCAAATTGACGCGGTGATCATCGCGTCAACGCCGGAAAGCCAGCGGTTTCCGATCCTGCGTGCGGCGCTGGAGGAGGGAAAGCATGTGCTGATTGAGAAGCCGGTCGCGCCGACGCTTGAGGAGACGGACGAGGCGATAGCGTTGTGTGACGCTAGGGAGCTCAAACTCGCGGTCGGTTATACCCGACGCTTCGATCCGAAATACGCCTTTATCAACAGGGCCATCAAGGCGGGAGATATCGGTGACCCGGTGACCTGTCTAGTCAGCCGCAATATCACGCGTGAGATCGGCGACAAGATCAAGGGGCGCTCGAAAATGTCGCCCGCAGCGATGGGCGGCACCCATTCGATCGATTTCCTACTCTGGTGCCTGCAGCCGCGACTGCCGGTGAAGGTCTATTCACAACAGGCGGGCAAGCTGTTCAACAAGGTCAGCGATACGCCGGATCATCAGTGGATCATGGTCACCATGGACGACGGGACCACGATCGCGGCGGGCTCGGGCTGGGTCCTGCCGCTAGGCTATCCGCAATATTCGCAAAGCTGGATCGAAATCGTCGGGACCGAGGGCGCCTTGACAGTGGACGACACACATCGGGAGATCAGCCTGAACACGGTCGAGAACGGAATACGCTACCCGCTGTCATCCATGCCTGGTGAACCGGTAGACCATGTGTTCGCGGGCGCGATGGCGGACGAGACCAATCATTTCGTCACGGCGGTCGCACATGACCGTCCGGTTCTAGCAAACGCACGCGAGGCACGGCTGGTGATGGACGTGACGATGGCAGCCGACCTGTCGGCCGAGACGGGTGAACCGGTGAGCCTCTCACTTCCGTGATAGGGCAACGCCCGCCGCCGTCGAACGCCGGATTTCCGGTGTTTCCAGTCTCATATTCTGAGATAATCTTTTTCGCGCGGATACAAAATTCTTGGGTGCGCGAGATAGAAACCCCCTTCGTGACGGAATGACGCATGGCAACGTATAAGAACCAGTCGCTCAAGCGCGGTTTTCAGATTCTCGAATATCTCGGCGAAAGTACGAAGGGGCGCGCGGTCTCGGACGTAGCTCGGGCGACCGGCCTGCACCGTGCCACGGCGCATCGCCTGCTCGAGGTCCTATGTGGCATGGGTTACGCCTACAAAGGCGAAGATCGTCGCTACTGGATCGGCTTCAACATGCACCTGTTCGGCTATCGCTCGAACATGGTCGCGCGGATTACGCACCATGCCCATCCCTACCTGGTCACGCTGGCGCATGACGTAGACGAGACTGTCAATCTAGGATTCCTTGAGGGCATTCAGGTGTTCATCGCTGACCGGGTGACCACCGAGCGGGCACACCGTTCTGAGGTTCAAATCGGCACCTATTTTGATGCTCATGCGACGAGCCTAGGGAAGGCGCTGCTTTCAGTGCGGCCGATCAATGAGGTACGGGCCAGTTACAAGTTCACACGCCTGAGCGCATACACCGGAAGGACAATCACGGATGTGGAGGCATTGTCGCGCGAGCTGGCGATAATCCGAAAGCGCGGCTACTCGATCAATGACGAGGAAGGCTCGCCCGGCATCCGGTCCGTGGCGACGCCCATCCTAAACCCGCACGGGCGCGCGGCCTGCGCGCTTGCGGTGACGGGCCCGCGTGCGCGGTTGGACGATGCGCGGATCGAACGGATCGGCACCCAATTGCAGAATGTGGCCAGCGAGATCGTGACACGGGTCGCGACCCAGGGTACCGACATTTAGATGGGTTATCAGACGGTGATGTCCGTGGCGGAAACCGGATTGGACGCGGCCGCTGCGATCAGGTGGTCGCCCCCGTCATGGTAATTAACCGACGGCACCGGACTCGCGCAGGTCGGCGATCTTGTCTGTGTCATAGCCCAGTACGTCTCGCAGCACTTCGTCAGTGTGCTGGCCGAGCAGTGGCGGGTGGTGGCGATACTCGACCGGTGTTTCGGAAAGACGTAGCGGACTGGCGATCAGCTGCGCACCGTCCGGTCCAGCGAGCGGGTGAGGAACGCTGACTACCATCTCGCGTGCCTTGACGTGCGGGTCATCGAATACCTGGTCTAGCGTGTTGATTGGGCCGCAACCGATCTTGTTGGCCTCGAGTTCTGCAAGCCAGTACGCAGACGGCTTAGTCAGCATGATCGCCTGGATATGGGCGACAACCTCTTGGCGGTTGCGCACACGGGAATCGTTCGTGGCGAACAGCGACTGGTCGGCGAGCTCTGGCTCGCCAAGAATCCCGGCAAAGGTGCGAAACTGGGTATCGTTGCCCACCGCCACCACGATGTGGCCGTCGGCGGTTGCGAAAACCTGGTAGGGGACGATGTTGGGATGAGCGTTGCCTAGCCGCTCGGCCTGGCCGGAGTGCAGAAAATTCATGCCCTGATTCACGAGCCAGGCGACCTGGGTGTCCAGCATTCCGATATCTATATACTGGCCTTGGCCGGTGACGGCCGCGTGGCGAAGGGCACCATTGACGGCGACGGCCGCGAACATGCCCGACATGATATCTGCGATGGGCACGCCGACCTTCTGGGGCTCGCCTTCTGCTTCGCCGGTGATCGACATGATGCCGCCCATACCCTGGATTAGGAAGTCGTAGCCGGGGCGGGTTGCATAGGGGCCGGTCTGGCCGAAGCCAGTGATCGAGCAGTAGACCAGCTTCGGGTTGGAATCCTTGAGATCGTTATAACCGAGGCCGTATTTGGCGAGGTTGCCGGTCTTGAAGTTTTCGACCAATACGTCTGCCTTCATCGCCAACTCGCGAACCAGCGCTTGGCCGGTCTCATTAGTCAGGTCTACCTCGACCGAGCGCTTGTTGCGGTTGGCGGACATAAAATAGGCGCTCTCGCTGGTGTCCTCCCCGTTCGGCCCGGCCATGAAGGGTGGCGCGAAGCGACGTGTATCGTCGCCCGCCCCGGGGCGCTCTATCTTGATTACATCCGCGCCCAGGTCGCCCAGAAGCTGCGTGCAGTAGGGGCCAGCTAGAACACGGGTGAGGTCGAGGACGGTTACGCCGGACAGGGCGCCAACGGAATCGGACATGGTTTACTCCAGGCAGGCGGGGCGAAGGCGTCGCGCCGCGATGGGCTTGAGATATGCCTCAATAATGCATTCGCTTTAAGGGCTCAACGACGACCGGGGGTTCATTCAGCGAGCCGGCGATTGGCGAGAATTGACTTTCCGCGGCTTGCCCCACATCTAGATAGCAATTGCGAACAGCTTCGGTTACGGAGAAATTCGCCGATTGACGAACGGGGGATACTTCATGTCAGACGACGCAGCACTCGAGGTGGCACGCGCAAAGATTGAGGATTACCGGAACCGTATCCAGTCGCTTGACGGCAATTCCCGCGATCTCCTGTTTTGCGAGGCTCGTAATCACAATTGGTGGCAGGACCGTGATGTTTCTGATGACCAACTGCAGGAGGCCTTCGAACTTGCGCGGATGGGGCCTACCAGTGCCAACACGCAGCCGATGCGGATCACCTTCGTGCGTACGAAAGAGGCCAAGGAACGCCTGAACACCCATGTGAACGGGCCCAACCAGAACAAGACGATGCTCGCCCCGGTCACGGCGATCGTTGCCTATGACAATACCTTCTTCACCGATTTTTCAAAGTTCAATCCGATCCGTCCCGAAATGGCGGACCGTTTCTCGGGAAATGCGGAGATGGCCGAGAGCTTCAGCCGGATTCAGGCGATTTTACAGGGTGGCTACTTTATTATGGCGCTGCGCGCCGTAGGACTGGATGTCGGCGCCATGGGTGGGTTCAACAACGCCGGTGTCGATGAGGAATTCTTTTCGGGTACGGCAGTGAAGTCGATCTTTCTGTGCAACATCGGTTACGGCGATGTATCGGGTATCAAGGGACCGCGGCTGTATCGTTACGGCTTCGAAGAAGTCTGCGAAATCGTCTGACCGGCCGAAATACGCTTAGCGCGGCAGCTGCGCGGTGATCTTCCGCGATGCCTCGTGCAGCACGGGCAGGAAACGCGATGTCATGTCCTCTAGCCTTGTCCTAGCTGCGTGGGTGCCGACGTTCAGCGCGGCCAGGATATGTCCATTCCGGTCTAGGATCGGGACCGCGAGGGAACGGAGCCCCGTTTCAAGTTCCTGATCCACTCGCGCGTACCCCTTGAGACGGACCGTATCGAGCACCTCGCGCAATTCACCTCGGTCCGTCTTCGTTCTGTCTGTGAATTTCTGGGGCGTAAGGTCTGCTAGATAACGGTTAAGATATTCCGGTGACTGGTGGGCGAGTAGCACTCGGCCGAGTGACGTGACATAGGCGGGCAGGCGGGTGCCGATGCCAAGGTTGATAGTCATGATCCGCGTGGCGGAAACACGGGCGACATAGATGACTTCGTGCCCGTCTAGGACAGCCGCAGAGCAGGATTCCTGAAGCATGTGCACCACTGTTTCCATGTGGGGCTGCGCGATCTGCCACCATTCTAGGGATGATAGGTAGGCATAGCCTAATTCGAGAACCTGCGGGGTTAGGGAGAAGCGGCGACCGTTTACACGCACATGTCCGAGCGATTCGAGGGTCAGGAGAAAACGACGTGCCGTTGCGCGGGTGGTACCCGTCACTTCGGCGACTTCGCTGATGGTCATGTCAGGGCGGTTGGAACCGAAAGCCTGAATCACAGCAAGACCACGCTGCAGCGATTGGACAAACTCTGAACCTTCACGAGGTGCTGGCATTGACGAGACGCCTTGGGAATTATAGGGTTCTATAAGCGAACATTTGTTCGTTATAAGAACAATTCGAGATCGAGTCTATACTGTCCTCGTGACGCAAATTGTTGATGTTATCGCCGGTTGCCGGGTATAGGAATTCGGCGCATCCTTTGGACAAACAGGCACTTCACTCAAGCATTTGCGGTCGGAGATCGAGGAGGGAATGTTGAATGCGTGATTTGAACGAGTCGAATGTGACAGATGCGGTGCTCAATGTGATCGCCGATGATACTAACCCGCGTCTGAAGGAGATTATGGAGGCGCTGATTCGCCATTCACATGATTTAATCCGCGAAGTGAACCTGACTCCGGACGAGCTGCTTTATGGCGCCCGTTTCATTCAGGATGTCGGTCACATCTCCGACGATAAGCGGGAAGAGGGTGTTTTGCTCGGCGATGTATTGGGACTGACGGCCTTGGTTGAAATTTTGGGTGACAGGGTTCGCACGGGTGCGACCGAATCCAGCCTTCTGGGTCCCTTTTATCGCGAAGGTGCCCCCGCACGCGAAATGGGTTTCGATATTTCTCTAGGCGATGATGAGGGAGAACCGGCCTTCTTGCATGGTCGGGTTCTGGATTCTGACGGACATCCGATCGAAGGCGTGACCCTCGATCTCTGGCAGACATCGCCTAACATGTTTTACGAGGCGCAGGTGGGGCAACCGAAAGAATATCCGGACTATGCGTATCGCGGAAAATTCAAGACCGGCACGGATGGCCGTTACTGGTTCCGCTCCCGCAAGCCCGCAGATTATCCGGTTCCCACGGATGGTCCGGTCGGCCTTATTCTGAATGGAACGGGGCGCCATTCGTGGCGTCCAGCGCATCTTCACTACCTCATCTACAAGGACGGTTATCAGACCATCCAGACAGAGATGTTCAATAGCGATAGCCAATATCTGGATTCTGATGCCGTATTCGGCGTCAAAGAATCTCTGATTATTCCGTATGTCGAAATCGATGATGCGACCCGCGCGCAGGAGTACGGCTTCGACGGTCGCTTTTACGAGGGCAAGTTCGATTTCGTTATGAAGGACGATGCCAGTGTCAAAGATGCCGAAGCGGCGTATGGCCAACGCGCCAGCATGAGCGCCTGATCAAGGCAAAAATGAACATTGACCGGGGTTGTGCCGTTGCACTGACGCCGGTTCGCATTCAGGGTTGGAGAAACCAATATGAGCCTCTCGGGAACCAAAATGGCTTGGATTGGTGCCGGCAAGATGGGGGGGCCTATGAGCCGCCGCCTCGTCGGTGCCGGCGCCGAACTATCTGTCTTCGATCCCGTTCCGGCCAATGTGGATGCCGTGGTGGCGGCGGGTGCGCGGGCCGCAATCTCCAATCAGGCTGCGGTCGGAGGCGCGGAGATTGTTGTTTCGATGATCCCGAACGACGCCGTGTTAAGAGCAATTACGATCGGGGACGACGGGATTTTCTCCAGCCTTGCGCCGGGCGCTATTTATGTGGATATGAGCACGGTTTCACCGGAAATATCCGGGGAGGTAGCGGCAGCGGCCAGCGATGCCGGAATAGCATACCTACGGGCCCCGGTGTCGGGCAGCACTACGCTGGCGGAGGCGGGGAAGCTCACTATCATGGTGTCGGGGGACAAGGACGCGGCGGACAGGTGCGCAGATATGTTTGCGGCGATGGGGGCGCAGCAGTTCTATCTCGGCGCGTATGATCAAGCCCGCTATCTGAAGCTTGTGATCAATCTGCTGGTTGGTACGACGGGCGCGGTGCTGTCCGAAGCCCTGTCCCTCGGCCGCAAGGGTGGGCTCGACTGGGAACAGATGCTCGACGTTATCGGCGTGAGCGCGGTGGCGTCGCCCTATATTCAGTATAATCTGGAGCCGCTGAAGGCGCGGGATTTCTCGCCGTTGTTCACGACCGAACAGATGGTCAAGGATTCCAGACTAATTTGCGATGCGGGCGGTAATGCCGACGTGCCCATGGCGATTGGCCACGCCATGCTGAAGATTTTCGAGGACACAATCGAGGCCGGCTACGGTGAGGAAAACCTCACCGCAGCCATAAAGGTCCTCGAACGGCGCTCGGGTCTGGACGAACTCTAGTCTGGATCGCCTAAAGGGCCTCCGACCCGGTCTCGCCGGTGCGTACACGGACGGCTGACTGCAGATCGAGGACGAAGATCTTGCCGTCTCCAATCTTCTCCGTGTTGGCCGCATTGCGGATGGCGTCAACAACGTTGTCGACAACGCCGTCGTCCACCGCGACTTCTATCTTTACCTTCGGGACGAAGTTCACCTGATACTCCGCACCACGGTAGATCTCCGTCTGTCCTTTCTGCCGCCCATAGCCTTTGACTTCGCTGGCCGTCATACCCTCGATGCCGACGCCCGCTAGGGCCTCACGGACATCGTCGAGTTTGTGTGGCTTGATGATCGCAACAATGAATTTCATGTCTGATCCTGTATCGTTGGGGGCGGTGCGCGCTTTGTTCGCGGCACCGCCCCGCAGTTAGGGTCGATGAGGTTTGGCGGCTACATATTGTGGTAGCCGCGCTCCCCATGCAGTGCCAGGTCGAGCCCCTGAACCTCGGTCTCCTCGTCGACGCGGAAGGTCAGGAACATCTTCAGCACCATCACGATAATGGCGGTGAGGATGGCGGACCAGATTACGACGATAATGATTCCGAAGGCCTGAACGCCGAGCTGGTTGGCCGTTGTCATGCCTTCGGCAAGACCGTTCCCTCCGAGGGCTACCGAGACGAAGAAAGCCGTCAGCAGCGTACCCAGCATGCCGCCGATGCCATGTACGGCGAAGACGTCGAGGGAGTCATCGATCTTGAAGCGCTGCTTCACGGCCTGAGTGACCATATAGCAGATGACGCCACCGGCGAGACCTAGGACGAGGCCGCCGATGGGGCCGACCGAGCCGGATGCCGGGGTGATCGTCGCCAGGCCAGCAACCATGCCCGTCACCGCACCTACGAGGCTCGCCTTGCGATAGCGGATAATTTCCATCACCGACCAAGCGATGGCGCCCGCGGCCGCGGAGATATGGGTCACGGTCATGGCCATGCCCGCCGCCGCGTCCGCCGCCAGGGCTGAGCCGGCGTTGAAGCCGAACCAGCCGACCCACAGCATGGCCGCACCGATCATGGTCAGCCCCGGGTTGTGCGGTGGCTGCACTTCGTTGGGGAAACCCCGCCGCGGTCCGAGCATCATCGCCAGTACGAGGGCGGAGACGCCCGCAGTCACATGAACGACAACGCCGCCGGCGAAGTCGAGCAGGCCCATCTCCGCCAAGAAACCACCGCCCCAGACCCAGTGCACGACGGGCGCATAGACGATCAGAACCCAGACTAGGGAGAAGGCAATGACGAACGAGAAGTGTATGCGCTCGGGATAGGCACCCACGATAAGTGCCGGGGTGATGATGGCGAAGGTCATCTGGAACATGAAGAACAGGGTCTCGGGAATGGTCCCCGACACGCTGTCGATGCCGACGCCGGACAGGAACGACTTCCCGAGTCCGCCCCACCAGGCATTGCCGTCACCGAATGCGATCGAGTAACCGACCGCGAACCAGAGAATGGAAACCGTCGCCGCGATGGCGAAACAGTTCATGAGAACCGACAGCACGTTCTGCGATCGCACCAGGCCTGCATAGAACAGGGCTAGGCCGGGCAGCGTCATGAACAAAACCAGTGCCGTCGAAGTCAGAATCCAAGCCGTGTCGGCTCCTTGCATGATTCCGCTCCTTCATATGTTGGTTGCTACATTTATTGTTTATTGGAGGGTGCCAAACCGACCAGTGCGAGCGGACATCGGGTTCACCCCGCTGCCCCCAAAAGGCGCTGGTTTCATCGGAACCCCCATCACGGCATATGTGCGGTTTTGTTTCTTGTTTGGCCGCCGATAGGCTTAGTGGGCGATAATATCGGGCTGACGCGTGATCGCAAGGGGCAGCTGTGCGCAACCAGAATATGATCATTAAGGAACCCGGCGCCCGCGCACTTCTGCGCGAGTTGTTCGATGCCGCCATTGCCGCCGCGGACCCCGCGATATGCGTGCCGTCGCGCCTCCCGGTTCCGAGCGACCGGGGGCGTGTCGTGATTGTCGGCGCGGGGAAGGCATCCGCCGCCATGGCTCGCGCGGTGGAGGATGCGGCACGCAAGGAAGGGTGGTTCGAGCGCCTGGAGGGGGTCGTCGTCACGCGCTACGCTCATGGCGTGCCATGCGAGCGCATCGGAATTGTCGAAGCCGGGCATCCCGTGCCTGACGCGGCGGGCGCCGAGGCGGCGCAGCGCATTCTTGCGCTCGTGGATGAGCTTGCAGAAGACGATCTGCTCATCTGTCTCGTTTCGGGCGGTGGTTCGGCGCTGCTCGCCGCGCCGGCGGAGGGCATCGGTCATAAAGAGAAAGCGGAGATCAATCGCGCGCTCTTGCGCAGCGGCGCTCCGATCGACGAGATGAACTGCGTTCGTAAACATCTCTCAGCGATCAAGGGAGGGCGGTTGGCGTTGCGCGCGTTCCCCGCGCGCGTGGTCAGCCTGATTATCTCGGACGTTCCCGGAGACGATCCCTCGGTCATCGCCTCGGGGCCGACCGTTCCGGACCCCACCACGCGCCATGACGCGCTGGAGATTCTGGTGCGCTACGGGATCGATGTCCCGGCGTCGGTAGTATCGCGTCTGAATAACGTTTCGGGTGAAACGCCGAAGGCGGACGATCCCGTGTTCAGGAATGTCGAGAACGTCATCGTCGCGCGCCCAGACGAGATGCTGGTGGCGGCCGAGGGAGCGGCCCGACAGGCGGGGCTGGCGGTGATGTCACTTGGTGCCAATCTGGAGGGGGAGGCGCGTGATCTGGGTGCGGCACATGCCGCGCTGGCACGTGAACTCCAGAGGTCACGCGCCGACGAGGTCCCGATCCTGATACTGTCCGGCGGTGAAACAACGGTGACGGTGACCGGTGACGGGCGCGGTGGACGCAATGCGGAGTATGCGCTAAGCCTGGCGGCCGCCCTGGCCGGCGCATCGGGCATTTATGCCATCGCTTGTGATACGGACGGCATCGACGGCGTTGAGGACAATGCCGGCGTGATCGTGACGCCGGACAGCCTGGAGCGGTCCGCCGCCGCCGGCTTCGAGGCGATGGACGTCCTAGCGCGCAACGATGCGTATAGTTTGTTTGCGGCGATTGGTGATCTCGTGGTCACTGGCCCGACGCGCACCAACGTGAATGATTTCAGGGCCATCCTGATCACCTGAACCGAAAAGGCCGGGCGCCCGGCCCGGCCTGACCGAAAAATGCGGTGGGGCTAGGCCGCCTGTTTGCGTGCCTTGCGCTTTGCCCACCAGGTCTGAATATCCAGCTTGAAGTGCATGTAATAGACCTTCGGGAAGATGATGAGGATATCGTAGAGTGCGATCCAGCCACCCTTGAGCGTCACCGGGATCGTGATCCACGGCGCTGCGCCGATGATGGCGATATGCTCGTCGGGGTTGATCTTGTCCCGGTTCTGAAGCGCTCGGTCGACATGATGGGCGAAGGACCAGTCGGCACGGTAGATAACCTTGCCGTCGGGGTTGATGACATAGACCGTGTTTGGCAGTAGGCCCCATTCGTGGTGCCAATTGCCCTCGACATTGTCGACGATGATCTTGCGCGCTTCCTTGTAGTCGTCGCGATTGCGCTTGGCATACTCAATCTTCTCGTCGATCGTCGTCGCCTGCTTTGCCTTCTCTCCGGGATGCGCCTCACGGACATAGACGACCAGCCACTCGACGTCGGGGTATTTCTCTTTCAGCTTGGCGTAAGGTTTCACGTTCTTGACATACATCGGGCAGGTCAGGCTGCCGGACTCGATTACCAGCCACTTGCCCTTGTAATCCGCCAGGCTGACCTCGTTGCCGTCGAGATCGGTCAGCGTGTAGTCATAGTTGACGTCCTCGCCGGCCTTTGGGCCCGGGAAATAGCCGAGCTCGTAGTTGCTCATCTTGAAACGCGGATAGTTGTACGTTTCGTCGCGTGCGGGTGCGCCCATGATTTTCCCCCTTATGCGGACTTCCAGCGGAAGTCTTAGTCGTTGGATTGGTCAATTATTACCGTAATTCCGGATCAATCGGTAGCAACAGATACGTGAAAACACACACACTTCATCGCCGGGATCTGCAAAGAATGCACGTGAAAGGACCGGAGAGCTATACGACCGTCCAGCCGCCATCGATCGTCAGGCTCGCGCCGGTGATCAGTTCCGAGGCGGGTGAGGCCAGGAAGACGACCGCGCCGGTCACGTCGGAAATCTTACCGAGCCTGCCCATAAGGATGCGGTCCATCACGAATTCCCTGAAGTCTGGATTCTCGAACATCGGTTTGGTCATCGGCGTCTCGATGAAGGTTGGGCCGATACAGTTCGAGCGGATGTTCTCGGGCGCGAGTTCTGCCGCGATCGCCTTGCTCATGCCTTCGACCGCATGCTTCGTCGCGCAATAGTTGGTGCGGTTGGGTGAGCCCACATGGCCCATCTGGGACGACATGTGGATGATCGAACCGCCGCGTCCACCGGCCAGCATCCGTCGCGCGGCAGCCTGGGCAACGAGGAACATCGACTTCACGTTAATGTTCAGCAGGAAGTCGAGATGTTCCTCGGTGACGTCCACGAACGGTTCGGGAATATTAGCTCCGGCGTTATTCATCAGGATGTCTATCCGCTCGAGGCCTTCGATCCGTTCGGTTACCTGAGCGGCGTTGGTAACATCGCAAACGATCGTGCTGGCGCTTCCGCCCATCTCCTGAACGCGTTTGGCGACTTCATCGAGATCGCTCTGGGTACGGCTGACGAGAACAAGTTCCGCCCCGGCATCCGCAAGTGCGAGGGCAATGCCTCGCCCGAGGCCACGGCCCGCACCGGTCACAACGGCGACCAAACCGTCGAGCCGCTGTGAGGGTGATTTTGTCTCTTCGATCTCGGAAACACTCATCATATTCTTCCTGTCACGATGTGATTGTGGCTGTAGGAATGCACGCTTGCATTCCGAAATTGGTGCGACCATAACCGAGCCCGATGCCATAGGTAAGACCGGCAGGCGCACAGGATTTTGAGATCAGGGAAAGGCGAGGGACCGACATGGCCAAAAAAGCAACCGCACGCAAACGAGCCGCGAAGAAAAGCACCGGGCGCAAGGGCAAGAAGCTGCTCACCAAAGCGGACGTGATGCGCAAGTGCAAACAGCTCTCGAACTGGGGCAAGTGGGGCCCGGACGATGAGCTAGGAGTTCTGAACTACATCACTCCGGAAGACATCGCCAACGCGGCAAAGCTGGTGCGCAAGGGCAAGGTGTTCCGCCTCGGCCTTAACCTCGACGAAAATGGCCCGCAGAACGGTTTGTTTGGCGGTCGCTGGAATCCGATGCACCAGATGCTCGCTACCGGCACGGATGCGGTGCAGGGAATTCAGGAGCCGCTCGCCGGGATGCGTTATGCCGACGATGCCATCAACCTCCCGACCCAGGCTGCGACCCAGTGGGATGCGCTCTCGCACGTTTTCACTGACGACAAGATGTGGAACGGATATGACGCGACCCTCGTGGATGTCCGTGGCGCCCACAAGAACGGAATCGAAAAGTTTGCCGACAAGATGGTCGGCCGCGGCGTGCTACTGGATGTCGCTCGCTACAAGGGCAAGAAACGCCTCGCGGACGGCTATGAGATCACGATCCATGACCTCGAGAATACGGCTAAGAAGCAGGGCGTCGAGGTGCGTCGGGGCGACTTCGTAATCTTTAACACCGGTCAGATGGCCGATTGCCTGGACAAGGGCGAATGGGGTGGCTACGGCGGCGGCGATGCGCCGGGTCTGGGCTTCGAGACCGTCGACTGGATTCACGAGAAGCAGATCGCCGGCATCTGCTCCGACACCTGGGGTATAGAGGTGCGTCCCAATAAGAGCGTTCCGGGTCTGAATCAGCCTTGGCACTGGGTGACGATCCCGCATATCGGGATTGTCCATGGCGAGATCTGGTATCTGCGGGAGCTCGTTGAGGATTGCGCGGAGGATGGCGTGTACGAGTTCTTCCTTTGCGCCCCGCCGCTGGTTATCACCCGCGGCACGGGTTCGCCGATCAACCCGCAGGCGATTAAGTAACCTTCATTGGAGAGATGCGTTGCGGGGGTCACGTTCCGTTGGAGCGTGGCCCCTTCGGTTTGTTATAGTCCTGTCAACAATATTCGGCCCGTACAAGACGGGCGCACCGAAAATTCAAAGGGGAAAGCTGCCATGCACCGTTACGACGATCCGAAACACCGCTTCGAAATGGACCTTATCATGGAGAAGTCCGAACGTAACAAGAATTGGGGAAAGTGGGGTCCGAATGACGAATGGGGCACTATCAACTATGTGGGCGACGAGGAGCGTAAGGCTGCGGCCAAACTCGTCAAGAAGGGACAGGTCTTTGCGTTGGGCCTGAACTTCGACGGTGATGGACCGCAGAACGGACTGTTCGGTGGCCGCTGGAACCCGATTCACACAATGCTCGCCACGGGAACGGATGCGGTTCAGGGCAAACAGACGGTCCCCGGTAAGAAGTATCCGAGCCAGTATGCCGACGATGCGGTGTCGTTGCCGCTGCAGTGCGGCACCCAGTGGGATGCACTCGGCCATGTCTTCAACTCTGACAAGATGTGGAATGGCTACGATGCGACACTCGTCGGCGCTAACGGTGCCGAGAAGAACGCGATCCACAAGATGCGCAATAAGATGGTCGGGCGCGGGGTACTGCTCGATATTGCGCGCTGGGCCGGCGTTGATTCACTCGACGACGGTACGGCGATCGATGCCGATGACCTGGACGCTTGCGCCAAGGCGCAGGGGCTTGAGATCAAGCGCGGCGACTTCGTGATCTACCGCACGGGGCACATGGAGCGTTGCCTGGCGGCGGGGGAGTGGGGCGGATATGCGGGCGGCGATGCGCCCGGAGTGTCGTTCCACACCTGCGACTGGATGCACGATATGGAAATCGCCGCGATCTGCGCCGACACATGGGGTTGCGAGGTCATCCCGAACGAGACTGATGACGTCTTCCAGCCATGGCACTGGATCGTGATCCCGCAGATCGGTATCACCATGGGCGAGATCTTCTATCTCAAGGACTTGGCGAACGACTGCGACGAGGACAAGGTGTATGAATTCATGTTTGTCGCCCCGCCGCTACCGATAACCCGCGGTGTCGGTTCGCCAATCAACCCTCAGGCCATCAAGTAACATTTGCATTCGACAGTTTGGAACGGGCGGTGCCGGGGTTGCCGGGGCCGCTCGCTCTGTTTTATGACACCGTAAAACACACCCATACGAGGAAGAGAGAAATGGCCATCGAGTTCCTGAAAGAGGGGATGGATTCCGAGGCGAGCGACGAGGCGGACGCCAAGGTACGCAGCATCGTCGAGGGGATTCTCGGCGACGTGAAGACGCGTGGCGACGCGGCCGTGAGTGAGCTGTCGGAGAAGTTCGACAAGTGGACGCCAAATAATTTCCGGCTCTCGGACGCTCAGACTCAGGAACTGATCAGTTCGCTGCCGGCGCAGACGATCGAGGATATCAAGTTCGCCCAAACCCAGGTCCGCAACTTCGCGCAAATCCAGCGCGACGCGCTCCAGGATGTCGAGGTCGAGACGCTTCCGGGGGTGACCCTAGGCCACAAGAATATTCCGGTAAACAGCGTAGGCTGCTACGTGCCGGGCGGGCGGTATCCGATGGTAGCATCCGCGCACATGTCGATCGTGACCGCCAAGGTTGCGGGCGTGCCGCGGGTCATTGCTTGCACGCCTCCGAATGAGGGTGGCCCGCATGCCGCAACCATTGCGGCTATGCATTTTGCCGGTGCGGATGAAATTTACTGTCTCGGTGGGGTTCAGGCCGTAGCGGCCATGGGTATTGGTACTGAGACGATCGCGCCCTGCGACATGCTGGTCGGCCCGGGCAACGCCTATGTGGCCGAGGCCAAGCGCCAGCTCTACGGTAAGGTTGGAATCGACCTATTCGCTGGACCAACCGAGGTTCTTGTGGTTGCCGATGAGACCGCAGACGTGGAAATGGTGGTTGTTGACCTTCTCGGACAAGCGGAACACGGGCCCAACTCGCCGGCGGCCGTGATTACCACCTCACGCGAACTGGCTGAGGCTATCCCAGGAGAAATCGAGCGGCAGTTGAAAATTCTGCCGACCGCCGATGTGGCGTCGTTGGCTTGGCGGGATTACGGCCAGATCATCCTGTGCGGCGACCGCGAGGAGATGCGCGCGGAGGCTGATCGGCTAGCCTACGAGCATGTAGAAATTCTGACCGAGAACCCGCGCTGGTTCCTCGACAATATGACCAACTTCGGTGCGTTGTTTATCGGCCCCGAGACCAACGTTTCCTACGGTGACAAGGTGATAGGCACCAACCACACGCTCCCGACCAAGGGCGCGGCGCGCTACACCGGCGGCCTGTGGGTCGGCAAGTTCATGAAGACCTGCACATATCAGCAGATTACCGAAGAAGCGAGTGCCGTGGTGGGCGATTATTGCTCGCGCCTGTGCGAGGTCGAACGCTTCTGGGGGCATAAGGAGCAGGCCGACCTGCGCCTGCGTCGCTATGCCGGTCGTAATATCGGCATTGGAGCGAACGATGCCGCAGAATAGGCAGAATAAAATCAGCGACGTGTAAGAGGCGGCCTTCGGGCCGCCTTTTTTAGGCTCGAGATTATAAGAGCAACATGCAAAAAAGGGCGGCCCGGAGGCCGCCCTTTCGCGAATCCGATGTGATCGGACTTTATTTGATCACGTACTGGTGAACTGGCTTGGCACCGTTCTTGATGGAGAGTTCCATCAGACGCTTGAACGTGGCCTTGCCCGGAACGCCCTTCGCCTCGTACTCGTTGGCCTTCTGGTTGACCCAAGGCTCGATTGCACGCGCCATCTTGCCACGCTCTGCGTCGCCGAGGTCACGGACTGTGACACCCTGCTTCTTCAGATTGGCGAGAGCGGAGCTAAACTTGCGAACGCCTTCGTCTTCAACGGCTACGTTGTAGACGTCAGTTTCTTCCATGATGATCTTCTTCACGGAGTCAGGCAGCTTAGCCCAGGTGTCGTTGTTGACGGTTATCGGGTAGGCCACAACCGAGCCCCAGCCCATGGTCGTATAGTACTTCGCTACTTCACCGAACTTGAACCCGAAATATGGAGCCGGGAAAATCACGACACCGCTAAACACGCCGGACTGCAGCGCATTATAGACTTCGTTCAGGTTGGTCTGGACCTTCGAAGCACCGGCGTAGTCGAGCCAAGGAAGGTTCGGCCCGGCGGCGCCGATCTTAACGCCCTTGAGCTCTTCCATCTTCGTCCAAGGGAACTTCGTGCCCAAGCCGTAATCGTCGAACGCACCGTTCGCGATGTAGGTTTGGTTATACTTGTCCGAGAACACGGTGTTGAAATAGTCGAATTCCTTATGAATCTGACGCGTGGTCGGACCCATAATCTTCGGATCGCCCGAGATAAACGGGTTGAAGTAGTTCAGGTTGTGGACAAACAGCTTGGTCGGCTCGAAGCAAGAGCACATCGCGCCGATATCGACGAGACCCTTCTGGGTGGACTCCAGAACCTCGAAGAGATTCGCAATCGTACCGCCATAACCCTCGATGAAACGGACCTTGTGGTCGGTCTCTGCCGCGACACGCTTGGTCACATTTGGAACGAAGGTTTTGTTGAGCTGGTTGACGCTGGCGAGCGGCGCGGACGGATGTCCTGCGGCAATGCGCAGCGTGAAGCTGTCGGCTACAGCAGATGTGGTGGTCGCAGCTGCCGCTACGGCCAAAACACCAGCAGCAGCAACAGTTGCAAGATGCTTACGTGCTTTCACTAATCGTCTCCCTTAGACATTGACTTGTTATGCATAACGTTGGTGGACCCCAGCGGTATGTAAACGTGCTGAACCCCACTTTTGTCGTTCGACAACAAAGCAGGAATCAGTAACAAAAGCTAGCGGTTATCACTGTTTTCATTATTCGACCGACAGACACAAGTAACGTTTTCCTGACGGCATTTTGCAAAGCTGCTCGCGCAACTCAAAGGTTAAGAGGTTTCATCTTCGGTACGAATTGAGGCGACACCATCACGTCGGCTTATGAATTCGCGACCGTCTCGCTAAAAAAAAATATCAAATTCCAATCCACGAGTTTACATAGGATTGAAGTCTGGTAACTTCGCCCGTGCTCGTGCGTGAGTCCCAGCGAGTCGGATAAGAAGCCGCCTTGGATGTGAAGGGCGGATAGGGAGCCAGTTAATGGTAGATAATGTCGTAAACACCGTGACGCGTGTTTGTAGTACCGTTGCAGCATTCTGGGCGTTGGCGCTCGCGTTCCTCATTCTCTGGGACATTACGGGACGAACATTCTTCAATGCGCCGTTCGATGGAACCATTGAGATCGTTGCGAACTCGATGGTGTCGATCTTGTTCCTGCAATTGCCGTATACGATTTACCGTGGCGCCCATCTGCGGACGACGGTGGTATATCAAAACCTGAATGACTTGGGACGGCGGCTGATCGACATCTTTGTGGCTGTGATCGGTGTGTGGTTCTTTTGGTCGATCGCGATCGGCGGCTGGGAAGACATGCTCATCGGCTGGGATGTTGACGAGCGTGAAGGCGAGGGCTCGATCCGTGTGCCGATTTATCCGGTGCGCTCGTTAATTATCGTGTTCTCGGTCGTATCCTTGATCGTGTACTTGGTCTTGCTCTGGCACTTTGTGTTTGGCACCGAGCCGATTACAGACGAGGAAGAGGGTAAGGCAGAGACCGTCGAAGGCTCTCAAATCTAAGGTTCAAGAACCATTAACCCGTCCGGCCCGCGCCAGCGGCCGGAAGTTCATGCGGGACAGGGGGACGTTAAAAAATGGAACCGACTACAGCCGTCATACTGATGCTGATTGTGCTGATCATCGCAGTGATCATTGGCATTCACATCGGAATTTCATTAGGTGTTACCGCGCTTGTCGGGACCTGGCTCATGTTCGGCTCTTTCGAGCTGGCTGCGGGGCAGGTGGGCAGCACCTCATTCTTCGCTCTGCGGAACTTTGTGTTCGCGGTTATCCCGCTGTTTGTCCTTATGGGTGAATTCGTTAGTAGATCCGGCTCCGCCGGCGATCTCTATCGGGTAATGAACTTTGGATTGAAGCGCATTCCGGGTCGACTGGCCGTCGCGACCGTCGCCGGTAACGCCGTTTTTGCCGCCGTTACTGGCACGAGCCTCGCATCGGCAGCTGCCTTCTCGCGCCTCGCCTATCCGGAGATGATTTCCGCCGGCTACAGCCGCAAATATGCGCTGGGATCGGTGGCTGGCAGCGCCTGCCTTGGCATGCTTATTCCGCCGAGCGTGTTGCTTATCATCTGGGGTATCGTCACAGAGATTTCGATAGGCTTCCTGTTCCTAGCGGGTATTCTGCCGGGTATCCTGCTATCCCTGTTCATGGCGTTTTATTGCTCGGGCGTGGCCATTTTCCGTCCTGCAACAGCCCCAGCCGTCGACCTGTCGGGCGAGAGGTTGACCAGTCAGGAAATGATCAGCGGCTTCGGCGTGATCTTCCTGATCTTCGCCGTGCTGGGCAGTATCTGGGCGGGTTTCGCGACACCGTCTGAGGCGGCAGCCCTGGGTGCTTTGTTCGGCTTGGTTCTTGCCCTCATCAAGGGGGTTCGATGGGACGGTATTCGTGAGGCGATTATCGATTCCGGTAAGGTCATCGCGCCGATCCTGTTTCTGCTGCTGACGGCGCAAATGTATGCGCGACTGCTCACTACGGGCGGCATTGTTAACCTTATCACTGATACCGTCGGCGGGGCCGGCATTGATCCCAATGTCGCGGTCCTGATTATGATTATTATCTGGCTGGTTCTTGGAACCCTGCTGGACTCGGGTTCAATCATCCTGCTGACCGTGCCTATCTTCTGGCCTATCGCGCAGACCTTTGGCTACAACGAGTATGCCTTTGCGATCATGGGTATCCTCGCTATCGAAGCGGGTCTCCTGACTCCGCCGGTCGGATTGCTGGTCTACGCGGTGAAGGGAGCAGTTGCGGATAGTACAGTGCAACTGGGTGAGATCTTTGCCGGATCGATTCCATACTGGCTCCTGATCCTCTTGGTCATGGGCCTAGTCTGGGTGTTCCCGGAATTGGCGACCGAGCCGATTAGCTGGAGTACCGATATCAACTTCAATCATCAGGTAGGTATAACGTTCAGAGGCAACTAGCCCTCGCCTGAGGCAAATAATAACGGCGGCGTTCCTATCGGAACGCCGCCGTTATCCTTTTTGGCGAACGGTATTGTTGCTTGCGGCCGGGCTACCGTCGACTTGCGGGTGCTACCACACTACCCATTGCGCTCGTTCGCCACTCGCTCGATGGCATCAACGATCGCCTGATAGCCGGTGCAGCGGCAATAGTTTCCTGAAATGAACTCGCGGATATCCTCGCGTGAGGGCGCGGGATTCGTCTGCAGCAGTTCCTCGGCGGTCAGAAGCATGCCGGGGGTGCAGAACCCGCACTGAACGGCGTTACGCTCATGAAAGGCCCTCTGCAGGTCCGAGATAACGCCGTTTTCGGTCATTCCCTCGATCGTCTCGACATTCGCTCCGTCGGCCTGGGCAGCCAGCATCAAGCAGCCGCGGACGATTTCGCCATCGACGCGGATGGTGCAGGCACCGCATACGCCATGTTCGCAGCCGACATGGCTGCCGGTCAGTTCGAGTTCGTAACGGACGAAATCCACTAGGTTAGTGCGAGCGGGAACCTGCTGCGTGACAGACTGGCCGTTTACGGTCAGGGTAATGTCTACATTCTGATCCATGATTCCAGTTCCTTTAGGCCGCGAACGCGGTCAGGGCGCGTTTCGTGAGAACTCGCGCGAGGTGCATTTTCATTTCCGGCGGGCCGTTCAGGTCGGCCATCGGATCTAGGTCGGCATCGAGAGCAGTCTGAGCCGCCGCGACGGTCTCGTCATTGTTCGGATTGCCGTCCAGAGCAGCCGCAGCGGCGCTCGCGAGAATCGGCCGGTCGCCGGCGCCGAGAAATACCAGACGCATATTCGAGAAGGTGCCACCGTCAAGGTGGCCCTGGACGCCGATGCCGACGATCGCGTAGTCGCCGCTGCGCCGTGCGAGTTCCATGAATGCAGTTCGTGCGCCATCCGCGATTGCAGGTATCTCGACGGCAATGAGGATTTCGCTCGGTTTCATGGCGGTTTCGAACAGGCCGAGGAAGAAGTCGTTCGCGTCGACAGAGCGGGTGCCGTTGCGGCTTTGTAGGATTATCTTCGCGTTGATCGCGCGGCTAACCGCCGGCATCTCCGCGGCGGGGTCGGCGAAAGCAATGGATCCGCCGAACGTGCCGCGATTGCGGATTGCTTGATGCGCTACATACGACATTGCTTGTGTGATCAGGGGCGCCATTTTTGCAACGTCGGCAGATTTGAGGACTTGGGAATGGCGGGCCAACGCGCCGATCCGCAGCGTGTTTCCGTCGGTCGTAATCTCGGAGAGGCCGTCGATACGGTTGATGTCGATCAGGACCTCGGGTGCCGAGAGACGCATGTTCAGGGTCGCCATTAGGCTCTGGCCGCCGGCGAGGATGCGCGCTTCGTCGCCATGCTCATCCAGCAGGTCGAAGACCTGCTCGAGACTCTCGGCGCGAACATATGCGAATGGTGCGGGTTTCAACCAGCTTCTCCCTTTTTCGATCTTATTCGCCCGAGCTTCGTTGTCGGCTCGGCACAGATGTTTTCTAACCAACAGCATGGCGCGCGTCTATGCGAACGAATCATGCAGACCCATCTTAGCCACCATCGATTCCGATTTCACTCAGGGAGTTCCTCTGTGGCTGATACCAAAGTACAGGTCAAACCGGCCGTCTACACCATACACGGAGTATCTAAAGCGCACGCGCGCACCAGTATTTCCGTGCGCGATGTTTCGGTGACAACTGACAAACCACTTGAGCGAGGTGTACCAATGTCGCGGCGTCGCCGACCGAGGTCATGATCTCCGCCCTGATCGGTTGCACCAACACCGTCACTATCCGCATTGCCAAGCACATGAAGCTCGATTTCGAACTGGTTAGAATCGACGCGGAGGGGATCTTCGGTCTGGCGGAGGATATCGAGGTACTGTTTCCCGAGATTGCCCTGATGACCACGGCGAAGGCGGATGCCTTGCAGAAACAGCTTTGGGAGATGCAGCAGAAACTCTCGATCTTCTACTGCGGCTCGCGCATCTCCCAAGCGGCCGGGACAAAGGTCAAGGAAAAGTGGAATATTGTCGACTGACACCAGTTGCGGGAGGGGAACGTCATGACTCTGAGGATCTGGGGCCGTCACACATCAACCAACGTTCAGAAGCTGCTCTGGGGGTGCGCCGAGATGGGCGTGGACTTCGAGCGCCCGGATATGGCCGGGGAATTTGGGTTCACGGACGCCTATCTCGCGATGAACCCTAACCGGGTCGTCCCGACCATCGATGATAGCGGGTTCATCCTCTGGGAATCCAATGCTTGTCTGCGTTATTTGGCCGAGAAGCACGGCCGGGGCGGCCTGTGGCCGGAAGACCCGCGTGTCCGCGCGGATGCGGACCGGTGGATGGACTGGCAGACCGCAACCTTCTGGCCCGCACTGCGGCCGGTGTTTCAACAGTTGATCCGCACATCGCCGGAAGAACAGAACAAGGCGCTGATCGAGAAGGGGATCGCCGACGCCGGCGAGATCAGTGCGGTACTGGACGCGGCGCTCGCGGACCGCGACTTCGTCGCGGGTGACGCGTTCACCATGGGCGATATACCCATCGGCGGGGTTATTTACCGCTGGTACGAGATGAATATTGCCCGGCCCGAACGACCGAACCTTCGCTCGTGGTATGAGCGCCTGCAGGAACGGCCCGCCTTCGCTGAGTATATAATGATCCCGCTGCAGTAGGGGCGGACGCTAGTTCCAGAGTACCTCCGAGGCCATCCGTGCGCCTTCCGTCATCGCGGCGAACTTCATCCAGACGATGTTGCGGTCGACTTGGACGCGGCCGGCAAAGGTGCCGAAACCGCAATCGCCGCCGACCATGACATTCTCGCGCCCGACGACGCTCGCATAGTTCTGGATACGGTCACTCACGAGCTCCGGGTGCTCGACAAAATTCGAGGTGGTGTCGATCACCCCGGGAATGATCACCTTTCCATCGGGCAGCTTCACGTCTCGCCAGATCTTCCACTCATGCGCATGACGTGGGTTCGCGCCCGGAAACGAAAACGCCATCGGTCGCGCGCCCAAGATGATGTCGACGATATCGATTAGCGGGACGTCCTCATGATGCGGCCCCATTGTGCTGGCCCAGCAGATATGCATTCGCATCTTGTCTTCCGGGATGTTGGCTACTGCGTGGTTCAGCGCATCGACATGCATCGAGATTTCCTTACGAAAATCCTCGAGGCTGAGATGGCGGAAGATCGTATGGCGGCTGAGTGCCAGATCGGGACAGTCGAGCTGCAGAATGAGGCCTGCGTCGACGATCGCCTCGTATTCGCGCCGCATCACGTCGGCGAGGGCGAAGATATACTCCTCCTCCGAGCCGTAATGTAGGTTGGGTAGGAAGCGCGAAATCTGGCCGGGCGAAGGGGAGGTCATGAACGCCTCCTCCGTGCCCGCGGTCCCGACGACACTGGCCGCGCGATCTATATCGGCTTGGGCCGCGTCCCAGTCGCGCCATTCGACCGGGCCGGAGCAGGCCGGGCGATGGGTGAGCGGCGTCAGGAAGGGGGCGAGCATCTGCGCTAGCTCGGGAAATTCTTCCTTGTCGGCTCCGGACGGTTTCGGCTGGTTCGGCCCGTCATAGCCCGTCAGGCGGTCCTTCACATGGATCGTGTAGTCGGCGCGTCCCTGTTCGCCGTCATTGATGATGTCGAGCCCGGCGGCGACCTGCTTAACCACGACCTCCTCGACAGCTCGGGCGATGGCGGTATTCATTTCCGCGCCGCCCGCACCGGGGTTCGATTCTTCTGCGAGCAGGAAACCCACGACGTCCTGAGGGCGCGGTAGGCTGCCGGTGTGCGTCGTCAGAATACAGTTTGTGCTACGTTTCATGTGATCCCCCTGTGACGTGCGATCCCGTTGGCCGGGATTCACCAATAAACTATCACAGGAAAAGCAGAAGGCAGACGCATGGCCGGCCACATGCCGACACGGCAACTCGTCTGACGGCGATCTTGCCGATGGGCAGGTTCAGGCGGGAATTGATGATGATTGCCAGAATCTTGCGTAGATGTCGGTGGTACGAGTCGAGAGTGTTCGCGATATCGCCGGACAGGACGGTTTCCATCAGGACCTCGTGTTCATCGCCTTCTGAGCGCGCGGGTTAGCTGATTGATGCGGCGAGTGGGCGACAGTGCCTTGGCTGGTCGGTTAGTGGTTCCCCTAAGGCTTGGCGAGCCTCAGTTCGCGAGAAACCTTTTGAGATACTCACTATGCAGGACTTCCCACTTGGAATTTCCTGTTTCGTGATCAAGTCTACGATCAATAATTCGACGGTTTCACTGATGGATATCTTCCCGGGCACATTCCGTTTGCGATGACGATGTTCTTCTTCCGGCTGATACTCATCGCCTATCCGCAGCTGAGCCTGATTCTCCTCGATCTGGGTTACGTGTAGCGTTCATACTGTGGTCGTTTTGCCAGCCTTCGCCTGCTGGCCTTCCCCCGCCCGATTGCCCATAATCGCTGGCATTCAAACCGGGGGAAGTGATGAAGATTTTCAAGGATCGCCTGCCATATTCCGCGATCGTCGATCGTCCGGCCTGGAGGTTGCCCGACGGCAAGCGGATGGCCGTGTGGATCATCGCTAATGTCGAGGACTGGGACATTTCGCGGCCGATGCCGCGCGTGGTGCTGCCGCCGCCCATGGGTGTGCCGCTGCAGCCCGATCTACCCAACTGGGCTTGGCACGAATATGGCATGCGGGTAGGTTTCTGGCGCATCCGCGACGCGCTGCGCGACCGCGGCATCATTCCGACGATGGCGGTCAATGGCAGGGTCTGCGAGACTTATCCCCGGGTCGCCGAGGCGGCTCTCGAGCTTGGTTGGGAGTTCATGGGGCACGGCTATCTGCAGGGCCCCATGCACAAGCATGATGATCAACAGGAGCAGATCGACAGGGCCTGTGACGCAATCGAGAAGTTTACAGGCAAGAAGGTGCGTGGCTGGGAGAGCCCGGGCATGACCGAGACCTTCCAGACCATCGACTATTTGGCGCGCGCGGGCATCGAGTATTTAGCCGACTGGGTTCTCGACGACCAGCCGGTGGAGATTGAGACCAGCGAGGGCCCGATGCTTTCGGTCCCCTATACTGTCGAGACCAACGACATCTCGATGATGGCGTTGCAGCAGCATTCATCCGACGAGATGTTTAAGCGTTCGAAGGACCAGTTCGACCGGCTGTACTTGGAGAGCGAGCATTCCGCGCGCGTTATGTCGATCAGCCTGCACATGTATCTGACGGGCACGCCGCACAGGATCCGTTATTTCGAGGAAATCCTCGATTACATCCAGGGGTACTCCGACGTGGCGATCGTGCCGGGTGAGAAGATCATGGACTGGTATCGGGAAGCACACGCTTAGAGACCGTAAGGATGGCGTTGCTGATCACCCCCCCGGTTACCGGCTCGACGGCGTATTGGGGCGAGTGCGTGCAGGCGCTGGCGCCGGATCTTGATATACGGCTGTGGCCGAATGTCGGGGCAGCCGAGGACATCATCTATCTGATGACCGGTTTCCTTGACCTAGCCGAGTTGCCCACGCTGCCAAATCTGCGCTTGGTAATGCCGATGTTCGCCGGCTTCGATCATCTGCTGGCCGATCCCGACATGCCAAGTGTACCCATCGTTCGCACTGGGCCGCCGGCCGGAGATCCTGCCATGACCGAATATGCCATTCTGCATGTGCTGCGGCATCATCGGCAGATGCCGGAGTATATCGACCAGCAGCGACGCAGCGAATGGCGTGTTCGGCCGCAGAAACTGCCGCGCGAACAGCGGGTCGGGTTCATGGGGTTTGGGGTTCTGGCCAAGCCGCCGGCGCGCGCGCTGCATGGGCTCGGCTTTGACGTGGCTGCCTGGACGCGTACCGCGCGCGACGATGCCGATATCGGGATGTTCTGCGGCGTGGATCGGCTGCCGGAGTTCCTTGCACGGACCGACATTCTGGTCTGCCTATTGCCGCTTACGGACAAGACCAAAGGTATTCTGAACGCGGATCTGTTCGCGCAAATGCCCAAGGGGGCATCGATCATCAATCTGGGGCGTGGTGGTCACCTAGTGGATGAGGACCTGATCGCCGCGCTCGATAGCGGACAAATCGCCGGCGCGACGTTGGATGCGACCAAGCCCGAACCCCTGCCACCGGAGAGCCAGCTCTGGCAGCATCGGGGGGTTACAATCATGCCACATACCGCGCGCAGGGTGCGGGCGGATGTAATTGCCCCTCAGGTGGTCGAGATCATCCGGAGGGACAAGTCGGGCGAGCCACAACTTTGGGCCGTGGACCGGTCCGCGGGATACTAGGGAGAGACGAGAATGGCCTTGAATGACGCACAGGTGACGCAGGCGGCGGGCTTGCTGGCCGACGCATTTGCAAACCGTACAACAATTGATGCCCTGCCGGCCGATTGTGGTCCGGCGAATGCCGCCGAGGCGACACAGATCCAGGTCGCCTTGCTCGAGCGCATCGGCCTTGCTGCAGCGGGTTACAAGGCGGGCTTCACGAACCCGCCCATGCTAGAGAAGGCAGGGCCCGACGGGCCCATGGCCGGGGTCATGTTCCAGGATTTCACGGTCGAGAACGGCGGTAGTCTGCAACGCGAGGATATCGGCCCGGGCTCCCTCGTCGAGGCGGAGGTTTCGTTCCGCATGGGGGCCGATCTTCCGGCCCGCGAAGGCGGCTATTCCGAAGACGAGGTGTTGGCTGCGGTGGACAGCGCTATCATCGGGATCGAGATGGCGGTGCCGCGAATCGCCGACCCGCTGAATCAGCCGATGATGCATCTGGCCGCCGACAACGGCGCGGCGATGGGGTTCGTCGCCGGGCCGGACATTCCCGACTGGCCGAACCGGGACCTCAAGACCCTCGATATCGAACTACTATTCGACGGCGAAGTTGTTTCGGTAGGCATGCCTATGCCGGCGCGTTGCGACGAAGTCTGGTCGCTCACGTGGATCGTCAATCACTTCTCGGCCCGAGGTGTCGTTATCAAGGCAGGCGACTATATGACCACGGGGGCGGCGGCGGCGCCGAAGCCGCTGGGCCACGCGTCGGAGGTTGTCGCGCGTTTCGTCGGGGTCGGCGACGTGCAAGTACGCATCGAGGATTAACCTAAAGAGCTGCTTGCCTCCTAGAGCGCAGTGCTTGTGGCGCTGGGAGCCGAGGATAGGTCAGGGCGAGCCTAATTTGCAGATCGTCGATTCTGTCGAGTGTTCTGGCGGCGCATGTCGCCCCTGCGCCGCGTCTGGGCTATGGAAGCCTCAGGATCGCAATTCCCTAGGTTCCGTTGTCGAAGGCGTAAATGCCGCGCAGTAGGGCTTGCGTAGCGTATGTTTGTTCCTAAGTGATCTAACAGGTACCAATCAGGACAAGCCATTCATGGCCGAAGTAGATACCCGGAAAACCAATGCCGTCCTCGACGGTCTGATCAGCCGCAACTCGACGCCGCCGCGTCTGTTCGATGGGGACGAACCCGTCCGGGCAGATATCGAACAAATGCTTGCAGCGGCAATGAGTGCCCCGGATCATGGCCTCGTGCGGCCCTGGCGCTTTCATATCATCGAGGGCGACGCACGGCACAAGCTGGGCGAACTTTTCGCCGACGCGTTGCTTGGGCGCGAACCCTTTGCGCCGACGGCGGCGATTGAGAAAGAGAAGGCGCGCCCGCTGCGCGCACCGACAATCATCGCAGTCTGCGCAAAAGTCGATCCGTCACGTGCCCCGAAGGTACCGGTAGTCGAGCAGATCGTGGCGACCGCGGCGGCGATGGAACATATTGTGATTGCGGCGCAGTCCATGGGCTATGGTGCCATCGTGCTGACCGGTCGCAACGCCCACGATCCCGTTGTCCGCAAGGCGTTTGGCCTTGACGGTCAGGACGAGCTGCTGGGATTCGTCTACATCGGCTGCATCAAAGAGCCGACGCCGCCCAAGGAGCGTCCCAACGCGGCGGAATTCACCAGCGTTTGGGTTTAGAGCTCGATCGGTTGCTGGTGCCGGGGATGCGCCGGTCAGGTACGCGCATGACGATCCTTCAAAAGAACCACGTCATACCCGAACCTAATCCGGGCATTTTGTTGCACGAACGAAAAAAGGCCGAGTCGATACCCGGCCTTTTTGCATTCGTTGGGTGCGCTTCCTAGAACGTTTCGTTCCAGTGAACCATGGGCAGGCCCGCCACCGGCGAGGTGAAGTAGGGGATATTGGTCGCCCGCAGGCTTCCGACATAGACCGTCTTCAGGTCTGGGCCGCCGAAGGTGACGGACGCGCACCATTTGGCGATATCGCCGCCACATTCGAGCAGCAGATCGGCCGTGACCTCGCTCTTCTGGAATGCCGCATCGAGCTTCGCCACTTCCTCGGGATTTGAATCGTCGAAGATGATGTGCAGGTCCCCGTCGGGCTTGATGGCGAAGATGCCGTCATTCATGACGTGGGTGCCCCAAAGGTTGCCGTAGCTGTCGAACGCGATTCCGTCTATCAGGCGACCATGGTCTGTCGGGCCATAGATCTCCTTTGGTCCGAGACTGCCGTCCTCGGCGATCTTGTAGCGTGCAATGTTGCGGCCGCAGGTTTGCACGACGTAAAGCCATTCCTCATTCGCATCGAGTTTGCACTCGTTCGAGAAGTGCACATCGTCGGTGACGATGCGCACGCCCTTGCCCTCCTCGTAGAGCAGAATACGACCGTCGACGATATCCGGGCTGATGGCCTTGGGCCAGTCATGGAGCATCGTTGAGACGGTGATCCAGATACGGTCCTTGCTGTCGCGGGCGACGAAGTTGACTTTGCCGATCTCCTCGCCGTCGACCGTGTCGAACATGACCTCAGTCTCGCCCGTTCGGGTCATCCGCTCGAGGCAGTCGGTGCCGAAATTCGAAATTAGGATATCTCCGTTGCTCGCGAACGCCAGCCCGTTGGGCAGGGTGCCGTCAACGAACTTTGAGGCGTCATCGTCGCTCGCGCCGAATGCCTCGGCATCATGAGACTGGGTGATGATCTCCTGGCTACCGTCGGGCTTAATACGCACGACGCCGCCGCGGGCATCGGCGGCCCATAGGTCACCGTTTTTCTCGGCAAGAATACATTCCGGGCGCTGCAGATCCTTACCAATGAACTTGAAATCATCCTTGGTGAGGGTGAAGCCGTCGATGGGATTAATTGCCATGTTTCTCTCCTCCCGGGACCTCCGGGGTCTGTGACCGGCTGGGCCACGCGACGTTGAAGCAGCGTGGCGCCCTAATTTTTACGGTCCGGTTTCGATGATGTTCAGAGGCGAACCTAGAACTTCACCATGTCGCCGCCCTTGAGGTCGAGGATCTCGCGGGCTTCGTCGGGCGTTGCGACATCAAGCGACAGATCCTCAACGATCCGACGGATCTTCGCGACTTGCTGGGCGTTCGATTCAGCCAACTTTCCTTTGCCGAGATAGAGCGAGTCTTCTAGGCCGACACGCACGCTGCCACCCAGAAGAGCTGATTGGGTGACAAAGTTCATCTGGTGACGACCGGCACCCAGAACAGAGAAGACATAGTCATCGCCAAACAGCTTGTCCGCCGTTTCCTTCATATGCATCAGGTGTGCAATGTCGGCGCCGATTCCTCCCATGATCCCGAAGATAAACTGTAGGAAAATCGGACCCTTAAGGCGGCCCTGATTGTAATAGTAGGCCGTGTTGTAGAGATGGCTGACATCGTAGCACTCGTGCTCAAACTTCACTCCGCGCTTGTCATGAAGCTCGGTGATAATGTAATCCATTTGTTTGAAGGTATTGGTGAAGATGAAGTCATCGGTCATCTCCAGATAGGGTTTCTCCCAATCGTACTTCCATTCGTCGTAACGGTCTGCCGCTGGAAAAATACCAAAGTTCATTGATCCCATATTGAACGAGGTAACCTCAGGCTCTGCGCGAACAGCAGCTGCGATACGCTCATCCACGGTCATGCCTAGACCGCCGCCTGTGGTAATGTTCACGACCGCTTCTGTATTTTGTTTGATGCGCGGAAGGAACTCCATGAATACATCCGGGTCAGGCGTGGGCTTTCCGTTTTCAGGGTCGCGTGCGTGAAGATGGATAATCGACGCGCCTGCCTCGGCAGCCTCGATCGAGGATTGCGCAATTTCGTCGGGCGTGATCGGCAGATGATCCGACATTGTTGGCGTGTGGATCGCACCCGTGACCGCGCACGATATGATGACTTTAGATTGTTTCGCCATAGTTCCCCCCTAAGATCGTAAGTCGTTTGTTTTAGTTGGCCTAATATTGGGTCGTACGGTATCTGGCTGTCCAGAGGCGACAACATAATTTTGAATGATCCCATCGGGTTCATTTATGTCAGGCACTCGCCGCCCAAGGAATCCAAGACTATAAATTATTAGGGTTGTGAGCCTACAAGCGCGGTTTAGCCAAGTCCAGAATTCACAATGAATGGCCTAATTCCAAGCTGGTTTGGACAGCGATTAAGGCAAACCGCGCCTGCTACGCGAGGACCCGGTGCCTATTAGCGTACACAAAGCCGCGCCAAGGCCGAGCCTTAGGGTAAGCGAGCGCGTCCTCCGTTATTTTCCCCAGCGCAGCGCGACGGGGTCAAGTTCCCTTGCTAGCGCGAGTAGTGTTGTGCGTACGTCCGGAAGAAGCGGGGCGACAGGGTGTCGGCAGAAATCTGACTTAATCACGCCCCCCTCTTTCATCACCGTCTTGGCCGCCCGGAAGCCACAAAGTCGGTTCTCGTAGTTGATCAGTGGCAGAACACGTTCGTAGATGTTTTTCGCCGTATCCCGGTCGTCAGCCAGATGTGCGGCAATTGCGGGCCGCACCAGATCTGGGACCAGTGCCGAAGTCATGCAGCCGGTCGCACCTGCGTCGAGATCGGCGAGGAGCGTGATGCCTTCCTCGCCATCGAATGGGCCCTCGATGGCGTCGCCCCCCGCGACGATAAGCGCCCGCAGTTTGTTGGCGGCTTGGGCGCACTCGATCTTAAAACATTTAACGGCCTCAATTTCTCGCGCCATTCGCACGAGTAGGTCGACCGGTAAGTCCATTCCGGACAACGGTGCATCTTGCACCATGATCGGGATGCCGACCTCGCCAGCTGCCGTGAATTGTTCAGCAATTTGGTCATGCGTGCCTCGTAACAAAGCGCCGTGATAGGGGGGCATTAGCATTACCATCGCGGCGCCGAGCTCGGCCGCCTGCTTTGTTCGCGCTACTACGATGTCGGTGGCGAAGTGGCTGGCGGGGACGATCACTGGCACACGCTCGGACACATGCTCGAGGGACAGCCGGGTCAAGCAGTCGCGTTCCTCGTCCGACAACAAGAACTGTTCGGAGAAGTTGGCGAGAATGCAGATGCCGTCGACACCTTGATCGATCATGCAGTCGAGAATCCGGGTCATGCCCTCGGTGTCGATTTCGCTGTCCTCGGTGAAGGGAGTGGGGGCAACGGGCCAGACGCCGCTGTAGGGGGTGGTGATACTCATGCCCCTTAATAGCAATCCCGCCATGCATTGCCCATGGTTGACAGTGGCTTGGAACGCGACGTTCTATAAAATGGACCGATCCAGGGGAGCTGGGCCTATGAGCGAAACGCTGTTCACAAATGTGTCCATCATCGATGGAACGGGCGGCAAACCATTCGAAGGATCAGTCTTGGTCCACGGTAATCGGATTGCGGCAGTTTCCCGGGACAATGGCCTCGAGTCCAGCGATGCCGAGATCGTTGACGGCGGCGGTGCGATCCTGATGCCCGGCCTGATCGATGCCCATGCCCATCTAAGCTTTTTGGATGCTGGGACACTTGGGGATATCAACGCGCTCTCGCCGGAGCGCCATGTGCTTGAGACGGCGAAGAATGCCCGCAAGATGCTCGACCACGGTTTCACCAGCATGTTCAGTGGCAGCTCGGCCCGGGACAATCTCGAGGTCGCGTTGCGCGATGCGATAAATGCTGGCGACATCCCGGGGCCGCGGCTCAAGGCGGCGACCCGGCAGATGACCGTCACCGGCGGTTTCGGCGACATTGGCCGGGATGACGCCTATGCGCTGGTCCTCGATGGACCAGAGGCCTTCCGCAAGGCTTGCCGCGCAGCGGCACGTGCTGGCGTCGACACCTTCAAGATCGTGCCCTCGGCTCAGGGCTCGGGGCCGGACCCGCTGGCCGAGGACACCGCCATGTCGAATGAAGAGGTGGCAGCGGTCTGCGCGGTCGCAAGGCAGCGGAACCGCATGGTCGCGGCGCACGCGCGTTCGGCGGAGGCTGTGAAGATGTGTGTGCGCAACGGTGTACAGGTCATCTACCACGCGACCCTGGCCGATGATGAGGGCAAGGACATGCTGGAAGCGGAGCGGGACGGTGTGTTTGTAGCGCCGGCGATGGGGCTGCCCTACGGACGCCTCACAGAGGGCGAGAAATATGGGGTTTCGACGGACGACTTCACTCGCGCGCGAGCGGAGAAAGAGATCGAAACGGTCAGCCGTACCATGGCGGACCTGCGAAAGCGCGGCATTCGCGTGCTGCCGGGCGGTGACTATGGTTTCAAGTGGAACCCGCATGGTCGCAATGCGCGCGATCTCGCGATGTTTGTGGACCTGTTCGGGTTTTCGCCGCTCGAGGCTATTCAAGCTGCCACCCAGTCTGGTGGCGAGCTAATGGGGGAGCCCGAACGCCTCGGGGTTATTGCGGAGGGGGCATATGCCGATCTGCTGCTGGTCGAGGGCGACCCCGTCCGTGATATCTCGATCCTCCAGGATCCCAGACGTTTCCGGGCTATCATGAAGGATGGGACATTCCACAAGGCGCCGGTGTCTGACCTCGCTGTGCAAACGGTGACGGCGGAATAACAATCGTTGGGCCGAATGATCCGGCCAAGGGGGAGAAAACATGAAACTGGTGACATTTATGGTCGAGGGTGGCGACCCGAGGGTCGGTGCGCTCAATAGCGATGAAACGGCGGTGGTCGACCTCGCAGCTGTCGATGATCAGCCCTGGTTTCGGACCATGCTCGACCTGATCGAGGAAGGCGATTCGGCGGTCGCGCGCGCACGCGAAATCGTCGCCGCGTCGTGCGATGATGTCGGTGGGAGAGTGGTGTTTCCGTTGGCGGACGTGAACCTTTTAACGCCGGTTCCGCGGCCTCCCCAAATAAGAGATTTTCTCTGTTTTGAAAAGCACTTGCTGAACGCGTTTGATATGTTGCGTAAGAAAAAGGCGCAGGGAGAACCCGATCCCGAAGAGGCACTTAAGCGCTTCGAGGCGGAAGGCGCGTTCGCAATCCCGCAGATTTGGTACGACCAGCCGCTTTTTTATAAGCCGAGCCGGCTGGGCGTGATCGGTACTGGGACCGACGTGATCTGGCCGTTCTTCTCTGAAATGCTCGACTATGAAATGGAGTTCGGCTGCTGGCTCGGGAAGGGCGGCAAGGACATCGACCCGAAGGATGCGACCGATATGATATTCGGTTATTCGATCTTTAACGACATCTCGGCTCGCGACACTCAGGCCTACGAGATGCCGGCCGGGTTCGGTCCGGGCAAGGGTAAGGATTTTGATACTGGCAACATCATTGGCCCATGCATCGTCACGGCCGACGCGTTCGATCCTTACGACGCCGAGATGATCGTGCGTATAAACGGTGAGGAACGTTCGAGGGGAAATTCCGGAGAGATGTATCACAAGTTCGAGGATTGCATCGCGCACACATCCCGGGCCGAAACCGTGTTCCCGGGCGAATTCTTCGCCTCGGGGACTATAGGTTGGGGGTGCGGTCTTGAGCATGACCGGTATCTGGAACCCGGCGACGTGATGGAGCTCGAGGTAACGGGGATTGGCGTGCTGACCAACCGTGTGATCAAGGGATAATTCGCTCGCGTGCCTCGGGTAACGCCGGTCGCAAGTGCGAATTGATATATCTTAAGGGCCTCGGCGCAAAACCAGCGAGAATTATCAGGATCGCAGGGTAATCTCTCGCCAGCGTCCAACGGACAACAACCGGGGGATCATGATGGACGAAATTTTCATACAAAACGAAGAGCAGCGTGCGATTCTCGATTCCGTGCGCCGTTTCGTTGAGGAAGAGGTGACGCCGCGCGCCGCCGAGCTCGATGCGCAGTTGGACCCGGAGGACAGTTTCTCTTGGGAGATCGTCGAGGCGGCTGATGCCTTCGGCCTGCGGACCATGAGCCTGTCGGAGGAGTATGGCGGCATGGACACGGACATGCTGACGACTGCGATGGTAATCGAGGAGCTGGCGCGCGGAGACTTGGGAATCTCGGTCGTCTTCGCCCAAACGCTCAAGATCGGCAAGCATATGGAACGTGTCCTTAATGCTGAACAGCGTGCCCGGACCCTGATACCGTTTCGCGATGACCCGCGCGCAATCCTCAGTATCTGTGGCACGGAACCTGAGAACGGCTCGAATGGAATCGTCGGATACCCCGCGCCTTACACAACGCGCGCGGTCAAAACAGAAGGTGGCTGGATCGCAAACGGGATGAAGCACTTCATTTCAAACTCGAACCGTTCCCGCTTCTTCCTTGTGCACATGCAGACCGACCCTGACAAATCGATGCTGGATGGTGCGACTGTTTTCCTGCTGGAACGCGGCCACCCGGGTTTCACGGTCGGGCGCGTACACGACAAGATGGGCGAGCGGCTGGCTAACAACTCCGAACTGCTGTTCACCGATTGCTTCATCCCGGACGAAAATGTTGTTGGCGAGGCGAATGAAGGCCATATCATCCGCCGAACATTCGGGCCGTCGAGCAACATCTTCGCCGCCTGCAGTATCCTCGGCGTCGCGGTTGCACTCTTCGAGAAGTCCCTCGATTGGGCGCAGACTCGTATTCAGGGCGGCAAGCGATTGATCGAGCATGACGGGATTCGGGCTCAGATTGCCGAGATGAAGATGTTAATCGACGCCTCGCGGTCCTACACGCACCGGGCCGCGCACCTCGCCGATCATCCCGAAGAGGGATGGGATCCGTCGCTGGGTTCGCTGCCGAAGGTGATGGCCTCCCAGGCCGCTTGGCAGATCGCGACTTGGACACTCGAGATCCACGGCGGCCACGGCTACATGAAGGAGGCGGGGGTGGAGAAGTTGGTGCGCGATGCCGGGGCGTTCCTGCATTCCGATGGCGTAAACCGCGCTCTTCTGCTGCGTGCGGCGAACTTCATTGATGCTTAGGGAATCGCCAAGCGGGAGTGACAGACAATGGCGAAATGGCAGTACACCAAGGGGCTTCATGAGGTCGGAAATGGGCTCTACGCCTATCTGCTGCCGGACGGCGGCTGGGGTTGGTCCAACGCCGGCCTGATCGTCGACGGCGAGGAAGTTGTCTTGGTCGACACGCTGTTCGATCTACCGCTGACCCGCGACATGCTGGCGACCATGTGTGATGCCGAGCCGGCGGCAAAGGATATAGGGCGGGTAGTCAACACACACGCCAATGCAGATCATGTGTGGGGCAACCAGCTAGTCAAAGGCGCGGAGATCATTGCTTCGTCCGGTGCCGCGGAGGAATTTGATCACTTCCCGCCTAGCCGGCTCGAGGAGATGATGGCGAACGCCAAAGATTTGGGTGTCCTGGGTGAGTTTCTCGAGCACTGCTTTGCGCCGTTCGACTTCTCCGGCATCGAACTGACTCCGCCGACTACCACCTTCGACGACCGGATGAGCCTGACCTGCGGCGATCGCCAGATCGAGCTCTACAATGTTGGACCGGCACACACCCGGGGCGATATTCTCACCCACCTGCCGGGAGACCGGCTGATCTTCACCGGCGATATAATCTTCAACGGCGGCCATCCGGTGATCTGGGACGGCCCGATCGCCAACTGGCAGAAGGCCTGCAACCTGATCCTATCGCTCGATGCGGATGTGGTGGTGCCGGGCCATGGACCGGTGACCGATAAGGCGCATGTAAAAGTCTTCAAGGGGTATCTGGACTATATCGAGGCCGAGGCGCGCAAATGTTTCGGCGCGGGCCTGTCAGAATGGGATGCCGCCTGCGAGATATCCCTCGCTGACTATGACACCTGGGGCGATGCCGAGCGATTCATCGGCAATGTCTATGCGCTCTACAGAGAGTTTCGCGATGACAGCAGCGAGCCTGAGGTGATGCCCGTCTTCGAGGAGATGGCGCGCTTTCACAAGGAAGTCATACTGCCCCGCCTCGCGGCCAGATGATCTTAGTCGCCGATACTCGCCAAAATTCCCCAGCTAGTTTACAAGCGGCCGCCTGTATCGCGATGAGTTGATTTCCTGAAGCGGCTATCCATCCAGTTCAGGGTAGTGGCGGAAGATGCCGCGCTCGTTAAAGGGGATGCGGCGCCCTGAAGCTGTATAGGCCTTTATGTAGGGCCGTGCCATGATCTCCGCGTGGAGCGTAACGATACCGGGATAGTCTGACTCCAGGCGTGCCGAGGCCTTTGGGAAGGCGTAGCGCATGCCCTCGACGGTCTGGAACAGGGCGAAGTCCGCGTGTGACAGGCCGCCGTCTGCGAGATGGCCGTCGTTTGCGGTAATTGTATTTTCCAGGTAGCTATAGAATTTCGGGATGCGTAGGTCGCGGAAGTTCGGCGCCCGGCGCAGCGCCTCGTCGCGCTGGTCCTCATAGTAGAACTCCTTGGCGAGCGGGTGGTGCACGTCGTGGGCCTCGATCAGGAAGTCCGCCAGCAGCATGGACAGGCGCAGCGCGTCGCGGCGCGCGTCTTCATCCTCGGGAGTAATCCCGTGCTTCGCGCCGAGATAGTCCATGATCAGGGGCGTCTGGGAGACCGTCGTTTCACCATCGACGAGGATCGGCGGGGCGAAGTGCCCGCTCTCCTCGATGAATGCGCGCAGCGCCTCAATGCCGCCGCCCTCGGCCTCGGCATCGCGGATCACGTCCACATAGTCGGCCCCGGCGTCTTCCAGGATGAGGCGTACGAATTCGCCACGCCCCTGGATCGTCGGCCAGTAGTAGAGTTCGTACGCCATCGATAAGTCTCCCGCGGCTTGTCCGTCCTTGTCGTCTGCGCCATTCTAGGGCCGGGGAGGGCCTGTTTTCCATGAATCTCAACCAGTTGCTTGTGCGCGCGGCGCACTCGTTTCCCGATCGCGTGGCGATTTCCCACGGCGCGACGAATTACTGCGACTACGGCACGCTGGCGCGCCGGGTTGCAGGGCTGGCCGGGGCCATGCGCGGCGATCTCGACCTGAAAACCGACGACCGGGTCGGCCTGTTCATGACCAACACGCCGGAATATCTCGAGGTCTTCCACGGCGCGCTCCACGCCGGGCTGACGGCGCTGCCAATCAACAACAAGCTGCACGAGAAGGAGCTCGCCTACATCCTCGACGATGCGGGCGCCGGGGTGGTGTTCACGACCCCGGACCTCGCCGAGAAGGCGGCGAAGGGGCTCGAGATCGCGGGCAGCACGGCCCGGGTCGTGGTCGTCGGCGAGGCCGAGTATGCGGGCTGTCTCGCGGCCGATCCCATGGAGATGTTAGATCGGGCCGACGACGACCTCGCGTGGCTGTTCTACACCTCCGGCACCACGGGGAACCCCAAGGGCGCGATGCTCTCCCACCGGAACCTATGGGAAATGATGCTGACCTACTTCCTCGATGTGGACCGGGTGCCGGTGAACGGCGCGGCGCTGCATCCGGCGCCCATGTCCCACGGCTCGGGCTTCTACGGCATTCCGCATCTGGCGGTCGGCGCCCGCCAGGTGGTTCCCGAATCCGGTGGCTTTGAGCCGGATGAGATTTTCGATTTATTTCAACAACATGAAGAGGTTACCTTGTTCGCCGCGCCAACCATGGTTAAGCGCCTGGTGGGCCATCCGACGGGTGATGCCGGGAACCTACGCACGGTCACCTATGGCGGCGGTCCCATGTACGTTGCCGACCTGAAGCAGGCGCTCGCCCGGTTCGGGCCCAAGTTCGTGCAGATCTACGGCCAGGGCGAGAGCCCCATGTGCATCACCGTGCTGCCGCGCGAGGATCATGTGGACACCGACCATCCCCGCCACGAGGAGCGGCTGGCCTCGGTCGGCTACGCCCAGTCCGTCGTCGATGTGAAGGTGGCGGATCCGGACGACAACGCAGTGCCCACCGGCGAGGTCGGCGAGATCCTGGTGCGCGGCGCCGTCGTCATGCAGGGCTACTGGAACCGGCCCGACGCGAGCGCAGAATCTCTCAAGGGTGGCTGGCTCCACACGGGTGACATGGGCGCGTTCGATGCGGACGGATACCTTACCCTGAAGGACCGGTCGAAGGACATGATCATCTCCGGCGGCTCCAACATCTACCCGCGCGAGATCGAGGAGGTGCTTCTGCGCCACGAAGACGTGCTCGAGTGCGCGGTCGTCGGGCGACCCCATGAAGAGTGGGGTGAGGAGGTCATCGCCTTCGTGACCCCCAACGAGGGCACGGAGATCGACACCGGGGCGCTAGATCAGCTCTGCCTCGACAACATCGCCCGCTTCAAGCGGCCCAAGGAGTACCGGGTTGCGGCGGCATTGCCGAAGAACAACTACGGCAAGATCGTGAAACGCGAGCTGCGCAACATGCTTGAGTCTGAAGACGGTGGTTGATCGCCTGACGGACAAGGTCGCGATCGTCACCGGTGCGGGCGCCATCGGCGAGGGCTGGGGCAATGGCAAGGCGACGTCGGTGCTTTACGCACGCGAGGGTGCGAAGGTCCTGTGTGCCGACATCAACCCAGACGCGGCGCGCGAAACCGCAGACATCATCGCGGAAGAGGGCGGGACAGCGAGCGTGTTCGCGGTGGACGTGACAGATAGCGCCCAGGTCGAGGCCATGGTCGAGGCGGCGTGCGCCGAGTTCGGCAACCTCGACATCCTGCACAACAATGTCGGAATCGCCGAGGTCGGCGGACCGGTCGACGCCAGCGAGGAGAGCTGGGACCGGGTCCACGATGTGAACCTGAAGAGCGCCTACCTCGCCTGCAAATATGCTATCCCGAAGATGCAGGAACAGGGGGAGGGCGCGATCGTCAACGTCTCCTCGATCGCTGGTGAGCGCTGGCTGAACGTGCCCTATATTTCATATGCGACGACCAAGGCGGCGATGACCCAGATGACCCGGGTCGTCGCGCGGCAGTATGCGCCGGAGAATATCCGCTGCAACGCGATTCTGCCTGGTCTAATGAAGACACCGATGGTCTCGCACTCGCTGCAGGGTGCCTACGACGATGCGGACGTAGACGAACTGTGGGCCGCTCGCGAGGCGCAGGTGCCCCTCAACCGGGTCGGCGATGCCTGGGACGTGGCCTGGGCCGCGGTCTACCTCGCCTCTGATGAGGCGCGCTACGTAACTGGCGCCGCGCTCGTCGTCGACGGCGGCATCACTCTCGGGATCGGATAGGGATCACATGCCATCACCAGTATGCCCAGGCCTCGCGGCCGTGTTTGATCAGATCAAGGAATCCGGTGCCGAACTACCGGACCCGGCGGATGTCGGGGTCAAGGAGGCCCGTGCGGCGCGGGCGCGTTACTACGAATTCCTGAACCAGCCCGACGGTGTATTGCCCGTCGATGACGTCCAGGATGTGACCATCGACGGGCCTCACGGACCGTTCCTGCTGCGAATCTACTTCCCGACCGACGAGCGTCCTGCACCGGTCACCGTGTTCATTCACGGCGGCGGCTGGTGGACGGGCGATGTCGCAGCCTATGACCAGATCTGCCGTCGGCTTGCCGTGGAGAGCGGCTGTGCGGTCGCAAGCGTCGACTATCGGCTGTGGCCCGAGCACCGGTTCCCGGTGCCGGTGGACGAGACGATGGCCGTCGCCGAATGGGTGCTGGGACAGGGCGCCGATCACGGCCTCGATCGCTCGAGGATCGCGTTCTGCGGTGATTCCGCAGGGGCGACGCTCGCGCTTTATGCTGGCGTACAGCTCAAGGACACGGGCACGGTCCGTGCGCTCGCCCTGGTCTATGGGGTCTACCTACTTGACGTGGACACGCCGTCCTGGCGCGAGATCGGGGATGGCGCCTACGGGCTGACGGTCGCCCAGATGCGTTGGATCTGGGATGGCTATCTCGAAGGACACAACGCAGATCCTACCGACCCGCGCATTGCGCCCGCCCATGGTGATCTGGCCGGGTTGCCCTACACTTGGGTGATGGTGGGCGATCTTGATCCGCTGATCGACGACAGCCGTGCACTCGTGGACAATCTCGCGACGGCCGGCGTTCCCCATCAGCTCAAAATCGAGGAAGGAATGACCCACTTCATCTGGATGTGGCAGCGCCTTTACCAGCGCTCCCGCGCCTCGATCGCGGAGGCCGGCGCGATCCTGAAGCGCGAGCTGCGCCGCGACTAAAGGACCTTAGTCTTCCTTCGCCATCACCGCGGTCAGGTTCGCGACCGCATCGTCATACCCGGTCGGGTTGCGCATCGCGTGGATCTGCGGCCAAAACTCGGCGATCTTGTCGGGCGTCATTTCTGCGCGCGGATCGACGCGGACGCCCTCGCTCTCCATCACTTGGATGCGCGAGTAATAGCCGGCGGTTGCCGCAATGATATTGCCGGAATCCGTGCAATCCTCGCTGACGAGATAGGTGACCATCGCCGCGACGGCCTCGGGGGTCACAAGCTCGGCGTCGTAGGTCTCGAAGATGCCCGACGGCTCGGCGATCCGCGTCGCCGCGAGAGGCGCCAGCGCATTGACTACGATGTTGTTGCGCGCGCCCTCCAGCTTGAGCGTATTCATAAAGCCGACGACCGCCATTTTTGCCGCAGAGTAGTTGGTCTGGCCGAAGTTCCCGTAAAGCCCCGAATTCGACGAGACCATCAGCACTCGGCCGTAATTCGCCTCGCGCATGTGCGGGTAGGCGGCGTGGGTGACGTAGACCGAGCCGAGGTAGTGCACTTTCGCGACGAAGTCGTAGTCGTCGAGACTCATCTTGTGGAACGTTTTGTCCCGAACGATGCCAGCGTTGTTGATAACGATGTCGATCTGCCCAAAGTTATCCAGGGCCGTCTGCACGATGTTTGCCGCGCTGTCCGGTTCCGCGACGCTGTCGTAGTTCGCTAGGGCCTCGCCGCCGGCGGCGCGTATTTCCTCGACCACGGCGTCCGCGGGCGTGCCGGAGCCGCCGCTGCCGTCGATCGCGCCGCCGAGATCGTTCACGACGACCCGTGCGCCCCGGCTGGCCAGCGCGAGCGCATAGCTGCGCCCCAGTCCGTTACCGGCGCCGGTGACGACCGCCACCCGCCCGTTGAATTCGATTGTCACCGCTTCCCCCAATCTCCGTTGTTCGGTGCAAACTTCACCGTTTTCTTGACACTGGCAACTGGTTTGATTCGTTGCAATTTTAACACCGCCGGTGGGACCGGAGGATGGCGCGCGACCACTCAATTGCGCGTGGATTTTCGACGGCCGGCACGTTAGCTTGCGCCGCCCGTTCGCCGACGGGCAGATTCTTTCCCGGAACAAGGGACGACCCGATGGAATTTCTCGCCGATCTCGACTGGACCCGATACTGGTTCATGTTCCCCGTATCGATGGGAGTCGCGACCACGGCGATGCTGAGTGGAATCGGCGGCGCCGCTCTGTTTGCCCCGATCTTCCTGATCATCTTTCCGATTTTGGGCCCCGACTTTGTGCTCGCGGGCACGGCCGCAGCGATCGGGACGGCGTTGATGACGGAGGTCTTCGGGTTCTCGTCGGGCTTCGTGGGCTACTACCGCAAGAAACTGATCCATTTCCGCAGCGCGTTTCCGTTCCTGATGGTCTCCGTGCCGGTCGCGATCGTCGGCGCGCTGTTGCTGGCGACGCTGCAGTATCAGGAAGCGCTGCTCAAGGGCGCCTACGCGCTGCTGATGCTGATCTTGGCGCCGATCATCTTCCGGCATCATCCACCGGAACAGATTGTCACCGAGGGGCAGGACGAGTTCGAGGGCACCGGCCGCGAACCCATAAGTGTCACGGCGGCCGACGGTCAGGTCTACAACTTCAAGAAACCGAAGCAGGGCGCCGGCGGCGCGGCGACCACGGGTGTCGGTTCGTTCCTGACCGGACTGCTTGGGGTCGGCGTCGGTGAGGTGATCATGCCGCAGCTGGTTAAGCGCAATCACGTCCCCGTGCCGGTCGCGGCGGCGACGTCGGTCTTCATCGTGATTGTTACCATAGCGGCTGCGTCCTTCACTCAGGTGTCCGCGCTGATCGCGGCGGGTGGTGTGAACGCGATTCCCTGGAACCTGGTTTGTTACACGATCCCCGGTGTAATCATCGGCGGGCAGATCGGTCCGCGGCTCCAGGGTGCGATCTCCCAGCGCACGATGGAAAAGACCATCGCTACGCTGTTCGGCATTATCGGCCTTGCCATGGGCTTCATCGCCCTGCGCGAGCTCGGTGTGTTCGGCGCCTAGGGGAAACCATCTATGGCATGTCACTCTGCTTGTCCGAAAACCGCAACCGCGGCCGCCGCCATCGACAAGTAACCGGCTTTATATTCCGCGGGGGGCTGGTGCTCGGCGTCAGCCGGGTTGCGGATAAGAGCTTGTTCGTTTTGGTGAGCGGCGAAAGCTGACCGTTTCCTTAGCATAGGTTCTCAAGACATATGTTGGCAGCGGTAATGCGTGCGAAATCGACGTATGGTCTGGCGTTTCGCTGCCGATGTATGGGAGTTCATGTCTATTGGAGTGCACTTGGTTTATGGTTTCCGGCTTGAAACCATGGGTTCAATTGCCTAAATCGGACGGCGATCGGCCTGCAGGGACTCTGGAAACCCCCTGCGCAGAACAGGATTATGCCGGACAGTTAACGGCAACGGCGAGATAGTTGACCATAGACCAGAATAGAACGCCGACGCCGTCATCATCGATCTGGGATGCGAGGCCGTCTTTTGACGGCTTGCTTGGGAGGGAATAGCGACGTGACGACACTGCTCGATATACGGGGGCTGACCAAGACCTACGGTCCCATTACCGCGGTCGACGATGTTTCTTTCTCGGTCGATCAGGGTGAGGTGCTCGGGTTCATCGGCCCGAATGGGTCGGGAAAGTCGACCACTATGAAGGTTGTGACGGGGTTCCTTGCGCCGACTAGTGGTTCCGTCGAGGTGGCGGGGCGCGATGTGACTCGCTATCCGCTCGAGATCAAGCGTCGGATCGGTTATCTGCCGGAGGGAGCACCGCTTTACGGAGATATGACGCCCATCTCGTTGCTGAAATTCGTTTGCAAGGTGCGCCGGCTGTCGAATGAACAGACCAAGCGCGGGATTGATTATGCGGTCGAAAAGCTGCACATCTCCAACGTGCTGTATCAGCCGATCGAGACCCTCTCGAAGGGATATAAACGTCGCGTCGGTCTGGCCCAAGCAATCGTTCATGAACCTGATCTTCTAATTCTCGACGAGCCGACGGATGGGCTCGATCCGAACCAGAAGCATGAGGTGCGCGAGTTATTAAAGGAGATGTCGGGCAAGAAGGCCGTCATCATCTCCACCCATATTCTGGAGGAGGTCGAGGCCGTCTGCTCGCGGGCAATCGTGATCGCAAAGGGGAAGCTGGTGGCTGATGATGACCCGCTCTCGATGCAAGCGCGCTCGCGTCTGCACAATGCGGTTGGCATTCGTATCCCGTCAGCCCAAGCACAGGCCTGCATCGATGTTCTCAACGGCGTGGACGGCGTGGAACAGGTGCGCCGGTCTGTCGAGACCGCTGCCACCGTGGAACTGCTCGCCATTGCGGGTGACGGGGCCGACATTCTTGGCGCCGTCCGTAACGCGATGGATGAGAAGGGCGTAAAGGTGGAAGAGATCTTCGTCGAACGCGGGCGTCTCGAGGACGTGTTCCGCGATCTGACTTATGCCGTTGAGGGTCTTCAGCAGGATCCCGATGCGAACATGGAGGCGAGCCATGCTTAATGTTTGGATTGTCGCGCGCCGTGAGCTTTCGGCTTATTTTACATCTCCTCTGGCCTATGTTTTCATCGTTATATTCTTGGCGCTAGCGGGCGGCCTGACCTTCTTCTTCGGGCAATGGCTCGAGCGGGGGCAGGCAGACCTGCAGGTCTTCTTCATCTATCATCCCTATCTTTACCTGTTTCTGATACCCGCCGTCGGGATGCGGCTTTGGGCCGAGGAGCGTAAGTCTGGCACGATCGAGTTTCTGCTCACCCTTCCGGTGACTACCGGACAGATCGTAATCGGAAAGTTCCTGGCCGCCTGGGTCTTCGCCGGCATCGCGCTGGCGCTGACCTTCCCCATGTGGGTTACCGTGAACATGCTGGGACAGCCAGACAATGGCGTGATCCTCGCTGCCTATATTGGCAGCTGGCTTATGGCAGGCGGCTTCTTGGCACTTAGTGCGTGCGTGTCGGCATTGACGAAGAACCAGGTCATCGCGTTTGTCCTCGCATCCGCACTCTGCTTTGTCTTCATGATGAGCGGAGTCGAAATCATCCAGTCGTTCTTCCGAGCGTGGGCACCGCAGGCCTTCGTGGAATCGATCGCGGAACTCAGCTTCCTGACTAACTTCGGCGAGGTGTCGCAGGGCGTGATCGACATCCGCGATCTCATCTATTTCCTCTCCGTTATCGGTGTCGCACTGTTCGTCAATGCGGCGATCGTCGAAGCGAAGAAGGGGGTCTGAGCCATGTGGGATCGACTTCGCAACGCCGACCGCCAGGCGCTGGCCTGGGCCACCATCGGCCTCGCCATTGTTTTCTTTCTATCACTCAACGCGCTTTCTAACGCCGTGCTGACGAGCACGCGGCTAGACCTGACGCAGGACCGCCTTTTCACCCTTTCAGATGGCACACGCGACGTGCTGGCATCACTCGAGGAACCGATCGATCTTCGCTTTTACTATTCCGAACGCTTTGACGAGATCGGTCCGAACATTGCGCGCCACTCCGATCGGGTGCGGGAGCTTCTCGATGAGTATGAGCGCCTATCGAACGGCATGATTCGTATCGAGGTGTTCGATCCGCAGCCATTCTCGACTGAAGAGGACCTGGCGGTGAGCGATGGCCTGCAAGGGCTTCCCTTCGACCAGTCGGGCGCACGCGCCTATTTCGGTGTCTCGGGCACCAACTCGACGGATGACCTTGATGCCATCGGCTATCTCGCGCCCGAGCGCAGTCCGTTCTTGGAGTATGACCTGACACGGCTCATCTCAAACCTGGCCCAACCCGAGAAGCCGGTCGTAGCATTATTAACGGACCTCCCGTTCCAAGGCACCCAGTTCGACAATTTCAAGCCCTGGCTGATTGTCGACGGCATGCGCCAGTTTTTCGACGTCAAGTTTCTAGATAAGGATACGACCAAGCTACCCGAGGGTACGGAAGTCTTGGTGATTGCGGGTGTGCACACAATCACCGATGAACTCCTCTACGATATGGACCAGTTTGCGGTGAATGGCGGCCGCGTTTTGGCCTTCGCGGACCCCTATGCTGAATCGATGGCATTGCTGGGCCCGGCTGCAGGCCAGCTGCCGCCACCCGGTGTCGGACAAGCCGCGATCGAGCCTCTGCTCAACGCGTGGGGTGTCACTGTCGTGCGCGGCGACTTTGTCGCAAACCTCGATGATGCAGTCCGGGTCGGGTTCCCGAATCCGGAGACTGGCCAGCAGGTTGCAGTCGACTATGTTGCATGGTTGACCCTGCAGGGTGACCGATTTGCTAATGAGGACCCGGTCGCGTCACAGCTACAACGCATCGTCGTTAGCTCGTCGGGCGCATTCATGCCGGCCGAAGATGCCGAGACGCAGTTGGAGCCGCTGATCTTCACGACGCCTACCTCGGATCTCATGAGTGCATTCGAGATTGCCCAGCAGCCGAACCCGATCTCGCTTCTTGACCGTTTCGAGCCGCAGGATACTGTCTATAACCTCGCCGCGCGGGTTACCGGCAAGATCAAGTCAGCATTCCCCGACGGTCCGCCGGAGAAGATGATCGAGGCGCAGGAGGGTGCGGCGGCGGCCGATGTGCTCCGCGCAGCCCACAAGAGCGCCGCCGAGACCGATGCCAGCATCATCTTGGTGGGTGATGTGGACATGCTCGCCAACCAGAACTGGGCCCAGGTTCAGGAAGTGGCGGGCGAGCAGGTGGCGATGAGGGCAGAGGCTGCGATGGCAGCGGCGGTGACACAGTCGGCACTGGGGGTGTTGTCACACAGCTGCAACAGGGCCCAGGGGTGAGGCCGGCGGGGCGTGGCAACCAAGTTGCTCCGCTGGAGACCCGAA
>MDTE01054205.1_pt1 | contig 59249 bp, 53 predicted proteins | sample 811231 | NCBI WGS metagenome assembly MDTE01 (sample SAMN05326651, study PRJNA326480) | marine metagenome | isolation source: seawater | place: Indian Ocean: Red Sea | collected 2010
CAAGATTCTGAAACCAAAATTTTTAAATTTTTATGTTTAGAAAATAAATTTATAAGGTTATACAATCCAAATTGATCTTCTCTAGCAAAACCATGAATATATCCTGCAATAGATTTATTTTTGGGCATATGATACATCAATAACCATTCCCATGATGCCCCTTCAAGTAAGAAAATTATTGATGAATTCTTATTTACTTTTTTAAAAAGTTTCTTAAATAAAAAATCCCAATATATTAATCTATTTATTAAAGATTTTCTAAGCAACTCATAAATAATTATTGTTTCCTTTGAAGATTTTCTAAAAAAATATGATTTAAATAATTTAAAAAAAATTATTAAAAAAATTATTTGTGATAGAAATAGAATCTTAATAGCTTCAATATGAGAAATTATTTTGATTATTGATAAATTTGATGGTTTTACTCCATATACATCGATATTAATTTGAGATATTTTTTTTATTCCTTTTAATTGATATTTATTTTTTAAACTGCCAAAGTATTTATCTTCTGAAGAAATATTTTTACAATCGTCATAGGATATTAAAAAAATATCACTGGAAAAATCAATATTACTTTTAGAAAACTTATTTTTTAAAAAGAATTTATATGCTAATAAAGAGCCTTTAAGTTGTTTTAAAATTAATTTGAAGAAATCTTTTAATTTTAAATTACAAATTTTTTCTAAACTTAAATTCTTATTATCTTTAATTTTAAGAAATTCATCGTCACATTCAAAGGGATTTAAATTATAAATTCCATTTAACTTAGTAATTCTATTTATTAAATTTAATCTATTCAAAACTTGATAATTGAAAATAATATAATGCTAACTTATATAATTTTTAAATTGCATTTCATTTAAATTTATACAAATAAAAATTTTTATATATTTAAATTTACTACCAATATATAATAATTTATATATTAATTTTAATAATGCTTTCATCAGAGATTGATAAGATCTTAGACAATTATCCAGACTTCCCAAAAGATGGCATATTATTTAGAGATATTATGCCACTTTTAAGAGAGCCTAAAATATTTAAAGATTTAATAGAAGAGATGTCTGAATCTCCAATTATCAAAGACTCAGATGCAATAATTGCAGTTGATGCTAGGGGTTTTATTTTTGGATCAAGTATTGCCTTATTAACGCAAAAACCTTTCATTGCGGCAAGAAAGCCTGGCAAGTTACCAGGTGAATTGATTAGTAAATCCTATTCTCTTGAGTACGGTAAGAACTCCCTTTCTTTACAAAAAAAGGCAATTAATGAATATGATAATTTTGCAATTGTAGATGATCTTCTAGCTACAGGCGGAACAGTCAAATGTATTCAAGAAATTATTTTCTCAGTCAAAAAAAACATAGCTGGATTAGTCGTAGTTATTGAGTTAATGGATTTATTAGGCAGAGAAAAACTTAAATTCAATGTGGATTCAATATTAAAATATTAATTTCTAAGCTATTGGAGAATTTTCTAAATCAGCCAATAAGGTTTTTATTAGTTTCCATGAAAAATATTTATATCTTTTCATGAATTCAGTAAAGCTAATATCAGCAGAACTATTTGCAGAGTCAGAAATAACTCTAAAAATTAACCAAGGTATTTTTTCCTGTTCTGCTACCTGAGCTACTGCGGCTCCTTCCATTTCAACTGCCAATAAATCTGGTATTTCATCATTAAGATTCTTTAAAATTTCCTTATCGTTAATAAATTTATCTCCTGTGGCAATTATTCCACAATATAGATTCCCAAAACCTTGCAGTTCCCCAGAATCTAATTTATTTTTTATAGTTTTGCAAGACCAGTCTTTCCACATTCTATTGGAGGAAATAAGATCATTATTTAGGCTTGGTACAACAAATTTCTTGAAAATAGGCCTAGCATCCATATCGTGTTGGATAACCTTATCAGAGATAACAATATCCCATTGAGAAATATATTTCTGAGCAGAACCTGCGACACCAGTAAAAAAGATTACTTGTATGGGGTTTTTTTCATCTGCCGTACCGATCATTCTGGTAATAGCTCTAGAAGAACTTACTTTTCCCCAACCACTCCAAGTCAAAGTAATTCTAATTCTCCTATTTGTTTTTAAAAATCCAATAAAAATCTCTAAATCTCCATATTTAATTGTTTTTACTAAATCAAGATTTTTAACTGTTTCTCCAACTTCTTCAGGCATGGCTGAAATAAGTCCTAAGTGTATATAATCATTAGCCATAATTATTCTCCGCCAGCAATTGTAGTATTAGTTAAAGTTTGAAATGTATTCTTAGTTGAACAAAGATTAAAACAAGCTTTTGCAATTTCTATAGGTTCTGCCATTCTCTTCAAGGGTATTTTTTCCACTCTTTGATCAATTTCTTTTTTACTTTGTATCATTTTTGTATTAGTAACGCCGCATATTAAATTATTAAAAAAAACATTATTCTGAGCTAAATTCTTATACTCAGCTGGAAAAAATTCTAGTAAATATTTACTAAGAGTATAATTAAAACTAGATAAAGAACCTCCATATTTTGATCCTATTGAAGAAACAGAAAGGAATCTACCATATTTTTTTTCCTTCATATAATTTGCAGTTTTAGAAATCAATAATAGATATGAAAAAACATTAACGTTAAAAGTAAGTTGAAGATTTTCGAGATTTGTTTCATAAATTGTTTTATGATCTATGATTCCAGGTAAATAAACTATATGGAAAGGCTTTAATAAGGTTGCAAAATCTTGTAATTTATAGATATCAGATTTTTTTCCCAAATCTAAAAAAATAGTTTCTTTACAAAAACCTAGAACAGAGCTATCTGGAGAATTATTCCTATAAGTTCCGTAAACTATATAACCTTTTTTATTATAAAGTTTCACTAATTCCTCTCCAATGGTTGAAGATATTCCAACAATTAAAACTTTTTTAAGGTCGATTTTATCATTTTGCATTTTTGTAAGTAATTAAAACAAATAAATTAGATGAATAATAAGTCTAATTGAAACTTTAAATTCCTCATTAACCCATAATATAAAAAAACTAGGACATAAAATATATGAATATCAATTATAAATTAAAGTTTTAGATTTAATTTTTTCAAAAATCTTACGCCTAACAAAAATTATTAAGATTTTATTAATTACTTCTTTAAGAATAATAATTTCCCCAAAGAGTATAAAATTATTTAGTAATTTAGTAATTATATAAGCCCGATTCGATTTTTCTTTTTCTAAAAATTATTCAAATATTATTATTATTTAATTAACTATGGGATAATATTAAGATCACATAATTAATAAAATTTAAATTTTTAAGTGTTTAAAGAGAGAAAAGAAATTAAAAAAATTTGTTGTATAGGGGCTGGCTACGTTGGGGGTCCAACTATGGCCGTTATTGCAAAAAAGTGTCCCGATATAACAATAGATGTTGTAGATATAAATGAAGAAAGAATTAAAAAATGGAACAGTGATAATTTAAATGAATTACCAATTTATGAGCCTGGTTTAGCTGAAATAATAAAAAGTTGTAGGGGTAGAAACCTATATTTTTCAAATGCTATTGAAGAAAAAATTGCAAACGCTGATGTTGTCTTCATATCAGTTAATACTCCTACCAAGGAAAAGGGTCTTGGAGCAGGAAAGGCAAGTAATTTAAAGTGGGTAGAAGAATCTGCAAGACAAGTAGCTAAGTATGCTAGAAATCATACTATTGTTGTTGAAAAAAGTACTTTACCAGTAAGGACTGCTGAAGTTATTAAAGCGATTTTAGAGGCCTCAGAAAAATCAAAAGTATTAGAAGATGGATCTACTAGTTTTGATGTATTATCTAACCCCGAGTTTCTAGCAGAAGGAACTGCCATTAATGATCTTTTAAATCCTGATAGAGTATTAATAGGAGGCGATAATCAAAATGCAATCAATACATTAAGCAATATCTATAAAAGATGGGTTCCTAATGAAAAGATTTTACATACAAATATTTGGAGTAGTGAATTAGCTAAATTGACGGCAAATGCTTTTTTAGCTCAAAGAATTAGTTCGATCAATTCTATTGGAGCATTATGTGAAGCTACTGGAGCCAATGTTCGTGAAGTATCAAGAGCTATTGGTTCAGATAGTCGTATTGGTTCCAAATTCCTTGATGCAGGACCTGGTTTCGGAGGCAGTTGTTTTAAAAAAGATATATTAAATATTGTTTACCTATCAAATTATTTTGGATTAAGTGAAGTTGGTAATTTCTGGGAAAGCGTTGTAGATCTTAATAATTGGCATCAACACAGAATTTCAAAATTAATTGTAAAAAAACTTTTTGGCACTGTTAGTGGCAAAAAACTTTGCATTCTAGGTTTTGCATTTAAAGCAAACACAAATGACACAAGAGAATCTGCTGCAATTAATATTTGCAAAGATCTATTAGAAGAGGGAGCAATTCTATTTATTAATGATCCAAAAGTAAAAGCTATTCAAATAGAAAAAGATCTCAATAAAAAAGAAAATAATAAATTAAATAATTTTAAAGGGAAATCCTTGCATGCGTTCGAAGGTGAATGGTGCTTTGTAAATAAAACTAATGATGGTTTTTTGGGCGCTGATGCGGTTATCGTGCTTACAGAATGGGGGGACTATTCCCGAATAAATTGGGATCAAGTTTCTTCTCAAATGAGAAAACCTGCGTGGATTTTTGATGCTAGGTCAGTGCTTTCTTCCGAAAATATAATTAAGGCAAATCTTAATTTATGGACTATAGGCGATGGCACAGTAAATTAGCTTTATAAATAACATCAATCTATATTGATTTATTTTAGAACTATAGTATAAATTATTTTTCTAGAAAATATTAAAGAACTTTAAAAGTAAAAAATAATAATTCATAGGCATACTTAAGAAATATACTTATCATCTATGAGGAGTTAATATTAACTTAAGGTTATAATAAAAATGTCTTTTTCTAATAATCAGAGTTCTTATAGTGATTCTTTTAAAGGTGAAATTGATTTAAGAATTGTTCTTGATCGAATCTTAAGAAATAAAAAATTTATAATATCTTTTAGTTTAGGAGGCTTTATTTTAAGCGGGATTATTGGCTTAAATGTAAAAAAATCTTGGCAAGGACAATTTCAGATTGTTATTAAAAATCCTTCTGAATCTATTTTATCTCAATTACCTGCTGCACTAGATGGGTTAGTAAGCAGTAGTTTCAAGAAAGACTCTAATTCATTAGATACAGAAATTGAAATATTACGAAGTCCTTCTGTTTTAATTGATATTTTTAATTTTGCTAAAGAAGAGAAATTAAAAGAAAATAAAAAGTTCAAGAATCTTAGCTATAGCGCCTGGAAGAAAAATCTAGATCTAAAAATAAAAAGAAGAACAACAGTCTTGAATATCACTTATACAGATCCTGATAAAGATTTAGTATTGCCTGTTTTAAATAAAATATCTTCCACATTTCAGGAGTACTATGCTAATAAAAAATTAAAAGAATTAAACCAAACAGCGGTTTATTTAAAAGGACAAATTAGTTTGTATGAGAATAAAAGTAATAGTTCACTAAAGAATTTACAAGAATTTGCAGTAGATAACGATTTATCGGTAAGTCTTGAAGAAGAAAATTTGTCTCCCGAGATCGAATCAATAAGAGTTAAAGCAACGAACAAATTAAGATACCTTGAAAATTTATTATCAAAGGTAGAAAGTGTCGACAGAAGTCAAATTCCATTTATTTTAGATACGGAAATTGATATCAATGATTCAATTATTAAAGAATTAAAATCTGAAATTAGTACAATTAATAGTATTCTTATTGATAAAGAATCAGCATATAAAGAAAATGATTTCTTTATTAAAGATCTTAAGAAAAAAAGGGATTTACTTTTTGTATCACTTAAAAATAATATTATCTCTTTAATAAAAGCTCAGATAGAGAATTCAAGGTCACAAATAATTTCTGCAAGCAGACCCAAAAAGATCATTTCTGAATATTTAAATTTAAATAAGCAAGCTATTAAAGATCAAGCTATTTTAAGCCAACTAGAGGATAAAAATAGAATTTTAATGTTAGAAAAATCTAAAATCGAGAATCCTTGGGAATTGATTACTCAACCTAGATTATTGCCATCACCTATTGGGATAAGAAGATCTCAACTTCTCATTTTAGGACTTTTTTCGGGACTGATATTTGGATCTCTGTACAAAATCTATCTTGAAAAGAAAACTGGTTTATTCTTTTCCACTCTAGAATTAGAAAATATATTTGAGATGAAATTTATTGATAAAGTCTCAATTAACCAATTTGATAAGTTGAAAGAAAAATTAAATTTCTTTCTTAATATTACAAAAAAAGAGAATAATAAAAAATCTATTTTTATATCTGTTGGAGATAATGAGAATTGTTTAAACAAAATTAAAAATACATATAAAGATAACCTAAATGTTGATTTTTATGGAAGTAATTTTTCTGAAATCAATCAAGGATCATCAATTTACTTAATTGTTTATCTTCAAAAAACAAAAAAATTAGAACTTTTTGAAATTAGAAATAAATTAGAAAGACTAAATAATAAAATAAGTGGAATTCTAGTTTTAAATTAGTTATTTTGAGCTTAAAAAATATTTTTTATCATTTTTGAATTTACATAATTTTTTTTTAGACTTATCTTAAGTTTAAATAACTAAAATTCAAAATATTGGTTATTTTTTAAAAAAATTTTATGTCTATTCATCCTAAAGCAGAAATTCATCCTACTGCAATTATTGACAATCGAGTAAAAATAGGAGCCAATACAAAAATATGGCACTGGGTACATATTAGTAGTGATGTAAAAATAGGAGATCAATGTTCTTTAGGCCAAAACGTTTTTATTGGGAATAAAGTAATTATTGGTATGAATGTAAAAATTCAAAATAATGTATCTGTTTTTGAAAACGTAATTATTGAAGATGATGTGTTTTGTGGTCCAAGTATGGTATTTACAAATGTCTATAACCCTAGAAGTAGAATTTCCAGAAAGGAAGAATATAAAACAACTCGGATATGCAAAGGAGCCACGCTAGGTGCAAATTGTACAATTATTTGTGGTATTGAAATTGGAAAGGATGCTTTTATTGGAGCAGGAGCGGTTGTAAATAAGGATGTTAAACCTTTTGCACTTGTTGTGGGAGTTCCAGCAAGGCAAATAGGTTGGTTTAGTACTTTCGGAGAGAAAATTGATTTACCATTAAATGGTAATGGTAAATGGAAATGCAAAAATACTGGCGATATATATATTCTTAAAGGCGAGGATTTATTTAAAAAAGAAAATCCATAAATAAAGAAAGTACTTAGAAAATTAAATTATTTCCTTAAAATTAAAGTGAAATGATCTCCTAGCATTCTAGATTTCTGAATAGAAAATCTTTTTTCTCAGACTTTAAAAAATCTTTTCCTTCAAAAGTTTTTACTAATTTATAATTATTTTTATTAAATCTTTTTGGATATATTTTTTTTCTAATAGTTTGCTAAGTAAGTTATCAGATAGAAAATAATTTGGGAGTCTAGTTATTGATACTATAGAAAATTCGGTTTTTGAAATTAAAAAATTCAAACCATTTATAGATAGTAAAAAATAGTTTTGAGGAGCTTGAATTAGGCAAAAATTTTCTTGATATTTTCTATAAAAATTTTCAGATAAAGGAACTGTTAAAATTAACAAACCTTTTTTATTTAACAATTTATAAACTGAATTTAAAGTTCCTAATGTGTCTGGATCTTGTTCTAAAGAATTATGAGATATCAAAACCTCAAAAGTTTGATTTAATTCAAATGGATATTTCTTTAATACTGCCATTCTGTTTTTATAAATATAATATTTTTCTGTGAATGGATCTATGCCAAGAACATTTTTAAAATCAACATCTTTTAAATCATTTATTAAAGCGCCCCTACCACAACCTACATCTAGAAAATTATGATCTCTTTCAAGATATAATCCCAATACACTGAAATCCAAAGGCAAAGGTTTTAAAAAATATAAAAAAACTAAGTATCCTATTTGATTGCCCCTGAAAACTAAAAAATTTCTTATCCTTCTAAGAAATCTTAAAAAGGGAAAATATTGTTTTTATAAAAACTAGGGTATTAGGGTATTACTTTTTATATATATTATTTAATTTTTAATAAAGAACTTTCAAGATTTAAAGAATTACAGAATTCATATTCGAAGTAATCATAAAAAATTCCTTTATCATTCCTTTAATCATAGACTTTTATAATTTTTGAGTCACTTAAAGATCCGCATAGTCTATATTTCTTTAAGTTTAATTTATTCATGTTACTCAGATAAAATTTTTTATTTATTTTAAATGATAATCAGTTTGATACCAAATTTAAATATTTCTTAGAGACATTCTCAATAAGATTATTTTTTAATAATTTGATTAAATCATTTTTTTTAATATTATTTTTTGTACTTTTTATTTTAATAAAATCAATTAATTTTTTTATTGAATCATTATCTATATTTTCTCTAGATATGGATATACACCCCCCAATTTCCTCATAATCTTTTAGTAAATAATCAGGATTCTTAGGATTGGAAATATTAATAATAGGTATTCCGGTTGCTACAATTTCTGCCGTTTTACTGGGAGATTGAATACAGTTAGTATTTTCTATGTTAATCAAAAATCTTGATTTCTTCATTATTTTTATTGCCCTATCACGGTCAACAGTACCCTTATAATTAATAAATTTATTTCCTTTTTGCTCTAAATCAAATCCTCCAGTAGGACCATAAATATCCAATTCAATTGAAAAATCAGAAATATTATTTAATTTGCTTATAACTTCAAAAAGTATATAAGGCTCTCTAAATAGAACATAAAATTTACCAACATAATTTAACTTTATCTTATTTGATTTTTTTATTTTATTCGACTTAAAGTCATCCCTATAAAATTTTTCTAGATTTATTAAAGACTCAATTTTTTTGGGAATAATTTTTTTTCTTAATGATAATTTTTCTATATAATCCTTTACTAATGAATCATTATAAAAAACTATTTGTCCATAATCTGCAAAAAGTTTCTCAAAATATAAGTTTAAATTTCTATATAAATAAAAATTATTAGGTGGCATTGATTCCAATGTTGAGAAAGGATCTCCATAATCTAATACCCATTTAAATGAATTATTCTTACTAAAAATTTTTAAAAATAGTACTGCAATATGAGCAGAAAAACTTGGATAATAACTTATAACTAAATCGTATTTACATCTAAATCTTTTGGAGATTTCAAAAATTGCGAAAGGGCACCAATACCAAAACGAATCGGGCCATCTTAGTTTTGTATATAGATATCTTAATAAAGAAAATAATTTATTTGGAGGATATTTTACTATTGATTCTTTATCGTAATTAAATGATCTCCATTTAGGAAATCCAACTCGGGTAACTTTTACTTTATTTTGTATCTGAAACCTTGGCTTACCTTCATAGCTTCCAGTTAAGACCTCAACTGATTTGCCTCTTTTAGCCCAAAATTCTGCTAATTCGGTCCATCTATGAGAATGAGCCTCACTTGATGGTGAATAAAAAAAATTAACTATTAATATACGCAATACTGTATTTTTAATACATATCTTTAATTATATTTTATATTTGTGATATCGATTATTTAATTTAATAATTTTCTATGAAAATATTAGTTTTGGGAGGCAGAGGACTTATAGGAAATAATCTTGTAAAATGTCTCTCAAAAAATAACGATTTAAAAGTTTATACAACTTCTCGCAATAAATGGAACTCAAATGAAATTAAATCATTTAGTAATGCTTCGCTGATTCCTAGCATTAATTTAGAGAGAAATAATAATATTCTGAATTTATTAAAATCTATTAAACCTGAAGTCGTAATAAATGCGGCTGGAATTACTAAGCACTTGCCAAATGGAAACGAACCTTTGAGCGTTTTGCCCGTAAATACATTAGCGCCTCACTTTATTGCAAAATTTTGCTCTGAAATAGATTGTAAGTTTATTCAATTAAGTACGGATTGTGTTTTCTCTGGATCAAAGGGAAATTATATTGAAGAAGATTATCCGGATGCGAATGATTTGTATGGTAAATCAAAATACTTAGGGGAACCAAATACCAAAAATTCTTTAACAATAAGAATTTCCACAATAGGCCATGAACTAAATACTAATTACGGTTTATTAAACTGGTTTTTAAATCAATCAGGAAGTTGCAAAGGTTATTTGAAAAACATTTTTTCTGGTTTCACTGTCGAAGAATTATCAAATATTTTTTGCGAACATATTTTCAATAATTTGCATCTAAAAGGTCTTTATCATATTTCTTCAAGCCCAATTTCTAAATATGAACTCTTACAAATAATTTCCACAGTCTATAAACATAAAATCTCAATTGAACCTGATACTGAGATAAAAATTAATAGATCTTTAAATAGTAAAAAATTTAAATATATTACAAATTACCAACCACCTTCATGGCCAGATCAAATATATTCAATGTATTCTTTTAATAAAAGAGAATAATTTTTAAGTGTTTGAAGACAAAATCATAACTATTACTGGCGGAACTGGTTCTTTTGGGAATGCAGTTTTAAAGAAATTTCTATCTACGGGGATTAAAGAAATAAGAATTTTTTCAAGAGATGAAAAAAAACAAGATGATATGCGAAAAAAATATAAAAACCCAAAAATAAAGTTTTATCTTGGAGATGTTAGAAATTACAATAGTTTAACAAATGTAATGAGAGGCACTGACTTTGTCTTTCATGCTGCGGCATTAAAACAAGTACCCTCATGTGAATTTTATCCGATAGAAGCAGTCTCGACTAACATTTTAGGTACAGATAATCTGATAAGAGCTGCCACTAATAATAAAGTAAAGAAAATTGTGTTACTAAGTACTGACAAAGCAGTTTATCCAATAAATGCTATGGGCATGTCAAAAGCTTTAGCTGAAAAGATATTGATAGCAAATTCAAGATTACAATCAAGCAACGAAACCCTTCTTTGCATTACAAGATATGGGAATGTAATGGCTTCAAGAGGTTCAGTCATACCATTATTTGTAAAACAAATTAAAAATAAAGAAAAACTAACCATAACTGATCCCAACATGACAAGGTTTTTGATGTCACTTGAAGAATCTGTAGAATTGGTTACTAAGGCATTTAGTGAAGCTGAACAAGGTGATATATTTGTCCAAAAAGCACCTGCGACAACAATTGATACTTTAGCAAAAGCTCTTCAATCTATATTTTCTAGTAATTTATCTATTGACTACATTGGAACACGTCATGGCGAAAAAGTTTTTGAGTCCCTTATTTCAAGAGAAGAAATGGTAAAGGCAAAAAGTATCGGTAAATTTTATAAGATCCCCTCTGATAATAGAGATCTAAACTACACAAATTTCATGGAAAAAGGTAAAATTATCTATCCAGAAATAAGTGACTATACATCTCATAACGCAAAAAGACTAAACATAGAGGAGACTATAGAAACTTTACTAAAATTACCATTTATAAAGGAGCAAATTAATGCTTAAAGTAATAACAATTGTTGGTACAAGACCAGAATTAATAAAAATGTCTTTAGTAATAAAAAAGTTTGATAAATATACAAAACATATTCTTGTTCACACTGGTCAAAACTATGACTATGAATTAAATCAAATTTTCTTTGAAGATTTAGGAATAAGGAAACCAGATCATTTTCTTAATGCAGCAGGTAAAAATTCCGCAAAAACGATCGCAAATGTTATAGAGAAGTCAGATGAAATTTTTGCAATTGAATCCCCAGATGCAATTCTTTTATATGGGGATACTAATAGTTGTTTATCTGTAATTTCAGCAAAGAAAAGAAAAATACCCATATTTCATATGGAAGCAGGTAATAGATGTTTTGATCAAAGAGTTCCGGAAGAAATAAATAGAAAAATAGTTGATCACCTAAGTGATATAAATTTTGTATTAACTGAACACGCAAGAAGATATCTGATTCGAGAAGGTATCAATTCCGAAACAATAATTAAAACTGGTTCTCACATGAGAGAAGTTTTAGATCATTACGAAAATTATATTAATGATTCGAAAATATTATCTGAATTAAAATTATTTGCAAATCAATATTTTATTGTAAGTATGCATAGAGAGGAAAATGTAGATAATCTTAATAATCTCAAAATATTGATCGAAGCCTTAAACAATATTGCAGAAAAATATAACTTCCCAATTATTGTCTCCACGCATCCAAGAACAAAAAAAAATATTGATAATTTGTCCAATTTAGAACAAAATAAATTAATCAGATTTCTCAAACCATTTGGATTTTTTGACTATATTAAATTACAGAAAGAAAGTGCTTGCGTGATCTCTGATAGTGGCACAATTACCGAAGAGGCCTATATGCTAAATATCCCTGCAATTACCATAAGAGAAATGCATGAGAGACCTGAGGGAATGGATGCAGGAACGCTAATTATGACTGGGATCTCAAAAAGTCGTATTCTTGATTCCGTCGATTTGACGATGCAAGAGCATCAAGATGAGAACGACCCAGAATTTTCTAATTTTGATTATGAAACTAGGCGCGTTTCTAACAAAATTCTCAAATCAGTTATTAGTTATACTGATTATGTAAATAGAAATATTTGGAAAAAAGATCTTTAAAAATATCAAGTGGTATAGTTAAAACTTGATTTATATTAATTTGAGAAAGAGGAAAAAAATTATTAATCACGAATTATGACTATTCTAATAACTGGAGCTGCTGGTTTTATAGGTTTTCATTTAGCTAAAAGACTTATTGAAGAAGGTAATTTTTTAATTGGAATAGATAATTTAAATTCATACTACAGCAGAAATCTTAAATTAAGCCGGCTAAATGTCTTAAGAAGATTATCGAAAAATAAAGAAAAAACTTTATTTGATTTTTACGAAATCAGCATTGAGGATAAAAAAGGATTAGATGAAATTTTTAAAAAACATAGACCGAAAACTGTTATAAATCTTGCTGCTCAGGCGGGAGTAAGGTATTCAATCGAAAACCCAATGACATATATAAATACAAATTTAATTGGATTTAGTAACATTCTTGAGGCGTGTAGAAATTTTCCAATAGAAAACCTTATTTATGCAAGCAGTAGTTCAGTTTATGGAGGAAATGAAAAAATGCCCTTCAAAGAAAGTCAATCAGTAGATCATCCTGTAAGTTTATATGCTGCTACAAAAAAATCTAATGAGCTAATGGCACATACCTACAGCCATCTTTACGATATTCCTACAACAGGTCTACGATTTTTTACTGTTTACGGTCCTTGGGGTAGACCAGATATGGCTTTATTCACTTTTACAAAACTTATTTTGGAAAATAAACCAATTAAAGTTTTTAATAATGGAGAAATGGTAAGAGACTTTACATATATTGATGATGTCATTGAGTCTCTTATGAGATTAATAAAAAAACCTGCAGTTTCTGATTATTCATTCAATAAATCTAATCCTGATCCTTCAAAAAGCTGGGCAAAGCATAGAATTTTTAATGTTGGGAACTCAAAGCCAACTCCTTTAATGGAATATATTGAAGCCCTCGAAATAAATTTGGGTAAAACTGCCAAGAAAGAATTTCTACCTTTACAACCTGGAGATGTTGTTGCCACCGCTTCAGATAATGCTCTATTATTTGACTGGATCGGATTTAAGCCAAATACTTCAATAAAACAAGGTGTGAGTAAATTTGTAGATTGGTACAAAAGCTTTTATAAAATTCCAATTAAGAAAAATGATTTATATTGAATAACATTTATGAAATTTCCTGATAAAAATAAATGTACTATTGCAATCATAGGCATAGGCTACGTAGGTTTACCATTAGCTGTAGAATTTGCAAAAGACAAAGTCAATTTAAGAAATAAGAAAAGAAATTTTCATAAAGTTTTAGGTTTTGATATTAATAAAAAACGTATTCAAGAATTAAATAAGGGGATTGATGTTACTAAAGAGATAACTAAAAAAGAGCTTAAAGAAGCAAAATTTCTAGAATTTACCCATAAATCATCAAATCTTGTTAAGGCTGATGTATGGATAATTTCAGTTCCCACACCTATAGATGAAAAAAAACAACCAAATTTGCTTCCTTTAGAAAATGCAAGTGAGCTTATAGGTAATGTCATTAAGGAAAAAATAAACAAATATCAAAATAAAAAGAACCATACAATGCCAATAATAATTTTTGAAAGTACAGTATTTCCTGGTGCCACAGAAGAAATATGTATTCCAATTATTGAAAGGTTTTCAAATTTAAAATTTAATATTGATTTTGTATGTGGCTACAGTCCAGAAAGAATAAATCCAGGAGATAATATACGAAAATTAACTTCTATAAAAAAAGTAACTAGTGGAAGCACTCCAGAATCTAGCAAATGGATTGATGATTTATATGGATCCATAATTGAAGCAGGAACTCATTTAGCAGATAGTATTAAGGTCGCTGAAACTGCGAAAATTATTGAAAATACTCAAAGAGATATAAATATTGCATTAATGAATGAACTTGCTGTTATTTGTAATTCCATTAATGTTGATACTCTTGATGTTTTAAAAGCAGCTTCTACGAAATGGAATTTTTTGAATTTTGAACCTGGACTGGTTGGTGGCCATTGTATTGGTGTGGACCCCTATTATTTGACTTGGAAAGCAAAAGAATTAGGTTATAACCCCGAAGTAGTCTTGGCTGGGAGAAAGATTAATGATCAAATGTCAGAATGGCTTGCTTTAAAATTGATCAAAGCATTTGAGTCCAATAGCATTGCAATAACAAATTCTAGAATTCTTATTTTAGGAATAACTTTTAAAGAAAACTGTCCTGATCTAAGAAACTCTAAAGTTATAGACATGGTTGAAAAACTTAAAAATCATTCAGCAAATTGTACCGTAGTTGATCCATTGGCAGATTTGTCCGAAGTAACAAATTTAATTGAAGTGGAATTTTTTAATAAAATAGAAAAATTTAAGCCTTTTGATGCTGTAATAGCAGCCGTAAAACATAAATATTTTCAAAAACTTAAAAAAACAGATTGGGAGAATCTTATAAAAGAAAATGGAATTTTATTTGATCTGAAGGGGATTATCCCAAGATCTTTAAACCCCAAAAGAATATAATAGAAAAATAATTAACTTGAAAAATGAAGAGCCAAAATTTTCTTAAAGAAATTGATAAAAAAGAACGTTTTGAGTTTGGCAGCAACTGGAAGAATTTTCTTAAAACAATAAATACTTCTAGTATAAAAAAAGCGGAGGACTCATTAAAAGATATGCTAAAAGTGCAAAATTTGAAAGGAAAAACTTTTTTAGATGTAGGAAGCGGAAGCGGTTTATTTTCACTGGCCGCTAAAAATTTAGGAGCTAGGGTAATATCATTTGATTATGATATAAATTCTGTTTGGTGTACATCAGAATTAAAATTAAGATTTTATGAGAATGATAATGACTGGGAAATAATGAAAGGTTCTATTTTAGACAAAAACTTTATTTCTAATTTAGGAAAGTTTGATTATGTCTACAGTTGGGGTGTTTTACATCACACTGGAAATATGAAAATTGCTTTAAAAAATATTATTAAATTGGTCAAGGATAATGGATTTCTATTTATTTCAATTTATAATTACCAACCAATTCTTAGCCGTTATTGGAAGATAGTAAAAAAATTGTACAATAAGAGAATTTTCATGAGACCTATATTATTTCTTTTACATTTTTTTTATCCAACATTACCATCAATAATTTGGAAAACTTTTCAAAGAAGAAAAGTCCCTAGAGGAATGAACATTTATTATGATCTCATAGATTGGATTGGAGGTTATCCCTTTGAAGTTGCAACTCCTAAAGAAATTTTTAATTTTTATAGAGATAATGGCTTTACATTAAAAGAAATAAATACTGTAGGAGGAAAATCAGGTTGTAACGAATTCGTTTTCTTTAAAATTTCTTGAATATAAGATTTATTGAAAAAATATATTTTTTATTGAGTTAAAAATAATTTTTTTTTAAAAGTCAAATATACCTTATAGTAAAAGTAACAATATATTAGTAATTGAATTTGATATTTATTTATTAAAAACTATTACTACCATTTTCAATAATAAATTAGATTTGTTCATTCCATTCACAAAAATAATTAACCGTCCAATCCGAATTGCTCTTGTGGGGACTGGTAGAATTAGCCATAATCATATAAAAGCAATTTGCTTCAATCACCAGCAATCAAAACTAGTTGCTATTTGCGATTTAAATGAAGATAATTTAGCCAATTGTAGAGAAGATATTAAAACTCAATTCGAAGAAAATAGATTAATTCCTCCAACTATTAAAGAATTTAAAACTTACGAATTTTTAATTGAATCAGCAAAAAAAGGAGATTTAGATCTTGATCTTATTGTTTTGTGCACCCCAAGTGGACTCCATCCAAATCAAGTAATCAAAGCTGCAAAGGCTGGTATTAATGCTTGTACTGAAAAACCTATGGCTACAAGATGGCAAGATGGTATAGACATGGTGAAAACATGCGATAAGGAAGCTGTAAGGCTTTTTGTAGTAAAACAAAATAGATTCAATAAGACTATAAAATTGTTAAAAAAACAAATAACCAATGGACGATTTGGGAGATTAGCAATGGTTACTGTAAATGTTTTCTGGCATAGACCACAAACTTACTATGATCAAGCAGATTGGCGGGGTACTTGGGAATTTGATGGTGGCGCTTTAATGAATCAAGCGAGCCACTACGTAGATCTTTTAGAGTGGCTAATAGGTCCTGTTCAAAGTGTAAGTGCTTCATTAGCAAGTCTCGGGAGGAAAATAGAAGTTGAAGATACTGCCTCCTTACAGTTGAAATGGAGAAATGGTGCGCTTGGTACTATGGCAGTTACAATGCTCACATATCCAAAAAATCTTGAGGGATCAATTACAGTTTTAGGGGAGAAGGGAACAGTAAGAATTGGCGGAAAAGCAGTCAATAAAATTGAACATTGGGAATTTGAAGATGAAAGTCCAGATGATTCAGAAATTGAAAAAATAAATAGTCAAATATCCAATGTTTATGGGCAAGGACATTCACCCTTTTACAAGAACATGCTAGATACTCTTCAAGGAAAGGATAAACCTATTTGTGACGGAAGAGAAGGACTTAAAAGTCTTGAACTATTAATTGGAGCATATAGATCAGCAAGAGAAGGTAAAAATGTTGAACTACCCTTAGAACTTTAAAAGGAAGGGTTTCTGAAGTTTTCTTATGAATAAATATTCTTATTCTATTTTTAATCTCTTAACCAATTTATGGAAGAAAATCAGCAAAAAACGCAAAAAGCAATTTCAAATATTACTCTTATTAATGATAATAAGTGCTTTTGTAGAGGTTTTTGCTGTGGCATCTGTTATCCCTTTCCTTACAGCTATTACAAATCCCAATACTCTTATCAGTCAAAAATATATCCAATTTTTTTTCAACTATTTTGATCTTAATAATCATAATATTGTAATTTTAACAATCTTAATTTTTGCAATAGGTGCTTTGACGGCAAATGGGTTAAAAATAATAACTCTAAAATTCAATGCAAAATTTGGAGCTTTAGTAGGAAATGATCTGAGTAACAAAATATATTCAAATTACCTAAATCAATCATATGTCATTCAAACTAAGAGAAACTCAAGTGAGTTAATTACAAATGTAATCAGACATATTGATGCAGTAACTTCTGTAATAATAGTTTCTTTGCAATGCTTGACAGCAATAATAATTTCTATTTCTATACTATTTTCTCTTTTAATTTATGATTGGAAGATTTCCTTATTACTATTTTTAATTTTAAGTATTACATATATATTAATAGGATTGTTTTTTAGGAGAATATTATCTAAAAATAGCTATTTAGTTGCAAAATATAGTCAAATACAAATTAAAACAATCCAAGAATCCTTAGGTTCTATAAGAGATATTATCCTAGAAAATAATCAATCTTTATTCATAAATATATTTAAAGAAGTTGATAAGCCAATGAGACTAATGAAATCTCAGAATCTATTCATCTCAGGATCACCAAGGTTTTTTCTTGAAGCAACAGCCTTATCTCTCTTGGCTGGGTTTTCTTTGTTATTTGTTTCTTTTGGAAATTATGAGAATTATATAATAGTTATATTAGGTACATTTGCATTTAGTGCTCAAAGGCTACTTCCCTCTTTGCAAACAATTTATTCATCATGGACGGATGTAAAAGCTAAAAAAGATGCTATTAGAAACGTATGCGAATTACTGGAAAAGGACAATCCTAATAATTCAACTTATAAAAATTTATTGCCACATAAATTTAGTAGTTCAATTATTTTAAAATCTATATATTTTTCTTACTCTGATAATTCTCCAGAGATTCTTAAAGATATTAATATGGAAATCAAGAAAGGAGAAATCATAGGTATAAGAGGTATTACAGGATCTGGGAAAAGTACACTTGTAGATTTAATTATGGGGTTGCTATCACCATCAAAAGGAAAAGTTTTAATTGATGGAGTTGATTTAACTAGTAAAGAGAATTATAAGAAATTAGTCCAATGGCGCAAAACAATTTCACATGTACCCCAAAGGATTTACCTTACAGATACTACTATTGCAGAAAATATAGCATTTGGATTACCTAATAAAAAGATAGATATCGAAAGAATTAAATTAGCTGCAAAAAAAGCAAATATTTATGAATTTATAAAATCTTGTGCATCAGGATTTAATACCTTAGTTGGAGAATCTGGTGTTAAATTGAGTGGTGGACAAATACAAAGAATTGGATTAGCGAGAGCTTTCTATAAAAATTCTTCTTTTTTAGTTTTAGATGAAGCGACTAGTTCTCTTGACATAGAAACTGAGTCAGAAATAATGAAATCTATTAAGAATCTTGATAAAAAATTAACTATTTTAATAATTGCTCACAGATTAAAAACACTTTCTTATTGTGATCGAGTTTATGAATTAAAAAATGGCATAATTTCTGGCATTGAGCATGGTTCAAGTACTAGTTTTAAATAATGAAAATTCTCAAAACAGATATTTGTATTGTTGGAGGTGGAATTGTTGGTCTTTGTCTCGCTTATCAAATATCACAAAAACGAAGAGACTTAAAAATTACAATTGTTGAGAAAGAATCCCAAATAGGGCTTCATACTTCAGGCAGGAATAGTGGAGTTGTTCATGCAGGGATTTATTATCCTCCTAATACTCTTAAAGCAAAAGTTTGCGTGAATGGAGGCAAGCGGCTATTGTCTTGGTGTAAAAATGAAGGCTTACCTGTAAATAAATGTGGCAAGTTAATTGTTCCTCAAAGAGCTGATCTTGACAATCAACTTGATTTTTTATTGGATAGAGGTTTAAAAAACGGTGCAGAGGTTTATCTGATAAATGAAAAAGAGTTCAAGAAGCTTGCAAAATTTGGTAGAACTTCAAGTGGTAGAGCAATTTGGAGTCCAAGAACAAGTGTAGTAAATCCAAAGTTAATAATTGAAAGGTTAACAAAAAGACTAAAAGAAAAAGGGGTACAGTTTCTTTTAGGAAGAAAAATTGGTGAGATAAGTTCTGATCAAAAAAGTTTAGAGATTATTTCTAAAGGATTTAAAGAGTATCTTTTTTTTGACCATTTGTTTAATACCTCTGGTTTACAAGCAGATCGAGTCGCACAAAAATTTGGAATAGCTAAAAAATATAAAATACTCCCTTTTAAAGGAATTTATTGGAAATTAGATCCGAACTCTGGACTTAGTTTCAATACAAATCTTTACCCTGTTCCTGATCTTAACATCCCCTTCCTAGGTGTACATTTTACTCCAAGTACAGAAGGAGAGATTTCTCTTGGCCCTACAGCAATTCCCGCTTTAGGAAGAGAGAATTACAAAGGGATAGAAGGTATTGAACCAAAAATGGCATTTGAATTTTTTGGGGATTTATCAATTCAGTGGATAAAAAATATCAATGGATTTAGAAATTATGCGAATAAACAATCCTTGCTTGGAATTAAATTACTTTTTTATAAATCTGCAAAATTGTTAGTCCCTAAATTGAAATACAGCGATTTATTACCTAGTAGTAAAATTGGGATTAGAGCTCAACTTTATGATAAAGAAAAACTACAAATAGTAGATGACTTTGTTGTCGAGAATGGTACCCATAGTACGCATGTTCTAAATGCTATTTCTCCCGCTTTTACTTCAAGTTTTGCCTTGTCTGATGAGATAATAAAAAAAGCTACTTTTGATTTATAGATTATGGACATTAATGGGAAGAAGTTCTTAGTTATCGGAGGTGCAGGATTAATTGGTTCGCATACTGTTGATAAACTTTTAAAAGAAAATGTAGAGGAAATTATTGTCTTTGATAACTTTGTTCGTGGTAAATATAGCAATCTAAAGAATGCATTAATAGACAAAAGAGTAAAAATATTTGACATTGGAGGAGATATTTTGCAAGAAGATATTTTAGAGACTGCAATGGCTGGAATAGACGGGGTTTTTCATTTCGCAGCACTTTGGCTTTTACAATGCCATGAATACCCAGAATCAGCATTTAATGTAAATGTAAAAGGTACTTTTAACGTTATGAATGCTTGCGTAAAAGCTAAAGTTAAAAAGTTAATATATTCATCATCTGCTTCTGTATATGGAGATGCTATTAGCGAACCGATGGAAGAGAGTCATCCATTTAATAACAAAAATTTTTATGGGGCTACAAAAATTTGCGGAGAAGCTATGTTGAGAGCCTTTCATCATAGATACGGATTAAATTATGTTGGATTAAGGTATATGAATGTATATGGTCCTAGGCAAGATTATAAAGGTGCTTATATTGCAGTAATTATGAAAATGTTAGATAGGATTGATAAAGGTAAGAGTCCTAAGATTTTCGGGGATGGATCAGAAGCTTTTGATTTCGTTGCTGTAGAAGATTGCGCTCAAGCAAATATTGACGCTATGAAATCTGAAGCTAACGATGATTTTTACAATGTCGGTACAGGTAAAAGAACTTCTTTAAAAGAACTTGCGGAAATAATCTTAAAACTTACAAATTGCAAGAAAGAAATTATTTTTGAGGATAGAAGTCAAGCTACCTTAGTAAAAAATAGGATAGGTTGCCCAGAGAAAGCAGAAAAAGACCTTAAATACAAATATAAGATAGATCTTAAAGAAGGATTACAGAAATTAATTGATTGGAGAAAAGAGCACATATCCCAAATTAACATTGTTAAAAGTTTTTAATTAGATTGAATAAAATACCAATAGCAAGGACAAACCTCACTGAAGAGGAAATTCAAAGTGTTCTAGAACCTTTAAGAAGTGGTTGGTTAGTACAAGGTCCAAAAGTAAAAGAATTTGAAGAAATATGGTCTGATTTTACAGGTTCTAAGGAGAGTATTGCAGTTACTAGTTGCACAGCGGGTTTATATTTATCTTTAGCAGCAATTGGATTCGGGCCAGGGGATGAAGCAATAGTTCCTGCTTTTACATGGATTTCAACGGCTAATGTTGTAGAACATCTTGGAGGAAAAGTAATTTTTGCAGATATTGATCTAAAAAGTTTCAATATTGATGTCGCTTCTATTGAGAAATTAATAACAAAAAGAACAAAAGTAATTTTGCCTGTTCATCTTTTTGGTTTAGCTGCCGAAATGGACAGAATTATTAAAATTGCAAAAACATATAAATTATCTATCATCGAAGATGCAGCTTGTGGTTTTGGTTCAAAAATAAATGGGAAGCATACTGGCACCTTTGGAGATACTGGTTGCTTTAGTTTTCACCCAAGGAAAGCAATCACAACTGGTGAAGGCGGAATGATTACAACTTCCGATGCAGATCTCGCAAAAAAAATAAGATGCTTGCGAGACCATGGCGCAATGATTAGTGATCTTCAGCGACATCTTGGTCCAAAACCATTCTTATTGGCCGACCATCCTGAAGCTGGGCATAATTTTAGAATGACAGATCTACAAGGAGCTCTTGGCGCAAAACAGATGCAAAGATCAAAAAAAATCATAACTGAAAGAAAAAATATTGCTCAAAAATATAATGAAGCATTCAAAAATATAAATTGGATTCAAACTCCTTTTGTTCCTAATAACTATGAACATGGATATCAAAGTTATCCATGTCTTTTAAATCCTGATTTATTTTATGAAAAAAATAAAAATAATCTTTACAAAAATATTTCAATAACAAACAAGAAAAGGAACAAATTCATGGAAATGCTTTTAGATTTAGGCATCTCTACAAGGCCTGCCACCCATGCAGTGCACATGCTTAGTTACTATAAGAAAAAATATAAGTTAGATCCTCAAGATTTTCCAAATGCTTATATTGCAAACGAATGCAGCATATCTTTTCCTTTATTCCATGGGATGTCATCAACTGAACAAGATTATGTAATTGAAAAGGTATCTAACTTGAACCTATAAATATGTATATTAATCATATTCTTTTAAAAAACTCATTAATTAAAACTAATATTTATTTATAAAATCATATGTGTGGGATATCAGGTTTTATCAATCTTAATGGAGAAAAAATAAATCATTCAATTTTGAAAAGTATGAATGATGCCATATCTCATCGAGGGCCAGATGGTGAAGGATTCTGGATCGAAAATGAAGTAGGCCTTGCACATAGAAGGTTAGCAATTCTAGATCTGAGCAAAAATGGTAGCCAGCCTATGATGAGTTTTAATAATAGATTTGTAATAAGTTACAACGGTGAAATTTATAACTTTAGGGATCTAGAAAAGGAACTTAATCGAGAAGGGATATTTAGTAAAAGCAAATGTGATACCGAGGTTCTTGTCAATGCACTTTCAATATGGGGAGTCGACGCACTAACCAAGCTAAATGGAATGTTTGCTTTTGCTCTATGGGATAGAGATAAAAATATTCTTACCTTAGCAAGGGATAGATATGGTATTAAGCCTATTTATTATTCAATGCAAGGAAATAATTTCTTTTTTGCATCAGAACAAAAAGCAATTATTGAGCATCCTAAATTTATCAAAAAATTTAACGAAGAAGCTTTAAAAGAATATTTTACTTTTCAAAATATATTCACAAATAAAACTTTTTTTAAAGATATAAATATTTTAGAAAGTGGTTCTTTTCTAAAATTAGAAACAAATAAAAATAATCAAATATCAATTCATAAATATTGGGATTATAATTTTACCAACCCGGCTCAAACAAAAGATGAAAAAGGGTATATAGAAGAACTACAGAGGCTATTTAAACAAGCAATCGATAGGCAATTAATTTCAGATGTAGATATTGGTTCATACCTTTCCGGAGGTATTGACTCAGGCTCAATAACAGCCATTGCCTCGAGCAAGTTTCCAAGACTCAAGACCTTCACTTGTGGTTTTGATCTTAGTTCAGCCATTGGTTTAGAACTTGATTTTGATGAAAGATCGAAAGCAGAAGCAGTCTCATCAAAATATAATACAGAGCACTATGAAATGATTCTTAATTCCCATGATATGGAAGAATGTATTTCTAAAGTTGTGCATCATTTAGAAGAGCCTAGAGTTGGACAAAGTTATCCTAATTTTTGCGTTGCAAAATTAGCCAGTAAATTTGTAAAAGTTGTATTAGCAGGAGATGGAGGAGATGAGTTATTTGCTGGATATCCATGGAGATACTACAAGACTGCTAATTGTAAAAGCTTTAAAACTTACATAGATGAATATTATAAATATTGGCAAAGATTATTAAATGATCAAGAGATCAAAAGTTTATTTTCGCCTATTTGGTCAAAAGTAGATGAAGTAAATACTAAAGATATTTTTAGGAATGTATTTCCAAATTATTTTGAAGATCCTAAATGTCCTGAAGACTTTATAAATAATTCATTATATTTGGAAGCAAAGACATTTTTGCATGGGATTTTTGTTGTAGAAGATAAGTTGTCAATGGCGCATGGATTAGAAACAAGAGTCCCCTTTATGGACAACGACCTTGTGGAATTTGCAATGAGATGTCCAATATCATTAAAGCTTAATAATTTATCTAGAAATATAAAGTTGAACGAAAATATTTCGGGTAATAAACAAGATATATACCATAATTCTTCAAATGACGGAAAGTTAATTTTAAGAAAAGCAATGGAAAATTTTATACCAAAGAAGATTATCAATGCAAAAAAACAAGGATTTTCTTCTCCTGATGCAAGTTGGTTTAGGTACGAAAGTTTTAATTATATAAAACATAATCTTTTGAAAAAAGAATCGGTTTTGTATGATTTCTTTGATTATGAAACTACTAATAATCTCTTATTAGATCATTTAAACGGTAAACAAAACAGAAGATTACTAATTTGGTCTTTATTAAATGTAAACGAGTGGATTAAAAGTAATTTATAAACATCTAAAAGATGGTTGAAATAATAAAAGATCTTTGTGAACTTCAAGAGTTTTTGCATCTAAAGGAAAAATATAATTGAGATCTCTTAAATAAAAAAAATTTATTAGAATTCCAAATCTTATTTAGTTTTGTATTCAGAAGTAAATATACAATAGAATTTCTAGAATTGATTATGGTTATTTATTAACAGGAATTTTAGAATCTATCCATATCCAAAAAGAAAAGTCAAAACTATTAGAATCAAGCAGTATTTCATTCAATAATCAAAATTTACAAGATTAATAAATTTGGGTTATTATAAAATTTGAAACAGATATTGAAAATTAAACACATAAAAACGTTTTTATATTTAGTTAATATGTTTTATTTAGTATTTTATGACTAATTTTTTAGATTTTACAGAAAAAAATTATAAGAAATTACTATATGAAATTAAAGTAAACTTTACAATAAAAGACCCACTAGACATAGACTTTCTTTCTAATGAGTGTATTTGGCGTCATGATGTTGATGTATCTCCTCAAAGATCTCTAAAACTTGCACAAATTGAAAATAAATTGGGAATTAAAACTAACTATTATTTAATGTTAGGTTGTAGATTCTATACTATTTTTGAAAAGGAAATTTTACCAATTTTCAAAGAAATAATAAATTTAGGTCATGTTATTGGTCTGCATTTTGATCCAAATTTATATAACATTAACAACTACAGAGATTTTTACTATTCTCTAAATTCAGAAAAGAGGATGTTGGAGAATATTTTAAACTATAAAATTCACACCTACACTTTACACAACCCCACAGCCATAGATTTTTCACCGGGTTTTGAAAGTCAATTTACAGGTTTAAAAAATGTATCAAGCAAAGAATTTGTAGATAAGTTTAAATATTGCTCTGACAGCAATGGGATTTGGAGACATGATAATTTATTTGAATTAGCTCAAGATAAAAACATTAAAAGCCTTTATGCATTAACTCATCCTGTCTGGTGGGTTCCTCATCCTCTGCCTCCAAGAGAAAGAATTAAAAGAGCGATTAATGGGAGATCTCAGAAAACTATAAATGATTATGATATTGATATGAAATACTTCAAAAGACCAAATATTTAAATAATTCAAAATCTTTATATACCTTAAAAAAAAAATTCTAATAATCTAATATTTATTCATTAAAAATATTTAAATGAGAATATTATATTTAGACGTCAATCAAAAGAATATGAATCCAAGCGTTGATCTATTTCCTGCTTTAATTTGTGGAGCTTTTGAAGACGTAGAATTTTTTGGTCCAAATTATGTAGATTCAAAGACATTAAATGATGGCTTAGAAGTCTTTTGTTCAAAAAAGAAACCATTTGATATTCTCTTAATTGGAACATGGATACCAATACTTGAGGCTCATTATAAGAATACTATTAAATTTCTTTCTAATAAAAATTTAAGCTCTCATGAAATATTAAATTTTTACAATGACGTAAAATTATCGCTTAAAAACATACCAATCAAGACCAAAGCAATCATAGGGGTTGGATTAGATTATTATGCAATGCAAAGAACTCAAATTGATTTCATAGATGAAAATGAACTTTATGTAATTTGTCCTGGTTTAGAATTTATTAAATCATTTTCAGAATTGGAAGACTATAGTCGCTTTGAAAAACATTTCATAAGAAAAAAAGATATCTTTTCAGATGTATGGAAAGATTACGTTAAAAATAATCCGCACAAAATAATTAATTTTTTACATTACGTGTCTTTTCATGAATTCTTCTACAAAGCAATCAAAAACAGAAAATATAATATCAACATACCTGGGATAGATTATTTCAAAAGAAGAGAAGCATCTAATAAAATAAAAAAGCTTAAATTAAAATTACCAAATAAAAATTTTTATTATACTTTTCGAATTCTTAACAAAATTGGTTTCCCAGTATTTAAGAATCAACTATCACTAAAATTATTTAATACTTTTTATTTTAATAATTTAAGCGAATCCAAGATTGCATATACAGCGCCAGGATGTTTTGGGATGCCTATTAGAAAATATTTTGAAATACCTGCTTCGGGTTCATTATTTATATGCCTTCCTTGCCAAGGATTTAAAGCCATTGGTTTTAAAAATGAAGTTAATTGTATAACTGCAGACTCTGATGAATTATGTGAATTTCTAAAAAAAGAAAAAGATTTTGAGAAACTCCAAAAAATTGTAAATAATGCTCAAAAGTTAATCATCTCCAAACACTCAATAAAGGCAAGAGGGGAACAATTAAAATCTTGTTTCAAGTTAATTATGGAAAACAAATATGAGTCTTCCAAATGGGTTGACGGGGTGTATATTTTAAATGAAAAATTAAAAAAATAATTTATTTTTCACTTAATTAATATACAAACTTTTATGCCTAAAAATAGCGATAAAAAAGTCATTAATGATTTTGGAGAAGAATGGAATGTTTATAAACAGGATGGACAATACATTGATCTTAAAAAAAATTTTTTAGATTACTTCTCAGTATTACCTGAAAAATTCTTGAATAAAAATGCAGTTGGATTCGATGCAGGTTGCGGAAGCGGCAGATGGGCAAAGTTCGTAGCTCCAAAAGTAAAAAAACTACATTGTATTGATCCAAGTGAAAAGGCACTTTTAGTAGCAAAGAAAAATCTCAAAATTTTTGATAATTGCGAATTTCATTCTTCTTCAATAAATTCAGTAAAAATAAGGGAAGAAAGTATGGATTTCGGTTATTGCCTAGGAGTTTTGCATCATATACCAAATACAATATCAGCCCTTAAATATTGCGTATCAATGTTAAAGAAAGAAGCCCCAATGCTAATCTATATTTATTATTCTTTCGATAATAAACCATATTGGTTCAAGCTTATTTGGAAGATGACTGATATTCTAAGAAAATTAATTTCAAGACTACCATTTCCACTTAAATTGATTATTTCTAGAGTAATAGCATTATTAATATATTTTCCATTAGCAAGAATTTCTCTTTTAATTGAGAAAATTGGATTTGATGTTTCTAATCTCCCTTTATCAAGCTACAGAAGTAAAAGCTTTTATACTATGTTAACAGATTCATTAGATAGATTTGGCACTAAACTTGAAAAAAGATTCTCTAAAAAACAAATCCATGAAATGATGACAAAATGCGGCTTAAAGTCAATAAAATTTAGTGATACAGATCCATACTGGGTATGCGTTGGTTACAAAAAATAAATCAGACTATATAAAAATTATTAATAAAAAGATAATTTATTAATAATTTTATTTTTTTGCTTTGGTTTTATATTATTTTTCTCAATAAATTTATTTACTCTAACAAAATCATCAATTGTATCTATTGATAGCAATTGATCATTTGATCTTTGAGTCAATTCATTATCTGGTTTGAGTATTAATTTATTTAAATTAGATTTATTTCTCAATCCCCAAGTAACATGTTCAGAACATTTATCTGAATAATATTCTGAATTTCTTATGTTTATTAATGTTGATCTTGATATTATCTCAACTGCAGTTTTTCTGAGTCCCTCGTAACAAATGTAATCAAAATTATTTTCTACATTCTTCAATAATTTTTCCATTGCGAATTCGCACTTTATAGGATTATCTCCAGTCCATCTAACAATGAAATCAGAATTTACTTTTTTTGCAAGATCTTCGTATCTAGAAAGTACGTCAAATTCATCACCCTTTAAGATATTAATGTTATTACTTTTAGCTATCTCTTCAAAAATTGGAAAATATTTGTCATTTGGTACCAGTAAATATATTTGACTTTTTGGGAAATATACTTTTGATTGATTTATAGACCACTCGCACAAATACAAACTACCTAAATTAAAAAAATTCTTATTAGGTAACCTTTTTGATAAAGCTCTAGATTGTATCCCAACAGAGAAACTATTCATAGTTAATTTTCATAGGATCTTTTCCAATTAATTCGATTTCAGAACTTAATCTTTTGAGTTTTAGTAATTCTTCGAAGTCCATTGAACCAATATGTGCTTTTTCTGTAGATTTTTGAAGATTTCTAGATAAAGTGAAATGCTTTTCAAGATATTTTAAACCTAATGAAACAGCAAATAATGCTGCTGATATTCCACTACTATGATCACTTATACCATCATAAGAATTCTTAGTTTCTTTATCAAGCTTCCATTCTTCAAGCATTGTAGGATATTTTGAAACACAATTTAATTTTATAGCTTTTTCATTATTTCTAAATTTTTCAACTAATTTATGATCAGAGATAGAAACAAAAAAAGGCTTTTTTGAAGATAAAATCTTTTCAACCAAACCTGGAGATTCTTTATGCATTCTGGATGCAATCTTCAAATAGGGCAAATCTAAATCAAGAACCCAGTCAAGTCTAATTTCATCAAAAGCAGTTGCAAAAACTGGAATATTTATACTTTCCCCAAATTTAACTAATCTCCTTAAACCATTTTTACTAAGTTCAATATAGTTTCTACAATATCCATCTTTAGAGAATTGATTACCCTCATATAATTGTAACTTAACTGCGGATGCACCACCCATTTTTGACTGTAATATAAGAGTTTCTGCCAAATCTAAATCCCCAGAATGTTGTGGGAAAATTTCTGAAACAATAAACATTACTTTTTGATAAAAGATTCTATTTGATTAACTATATCAGAAGCCGCTAAATCTTCTGACTCATAGCTTAATCCTGCGCTATGTGGTGTTAAATTAATATTATTATTAGTCTGAGAAGCTTTCCAAAGAATATTTTTTTCACAACCTAACTGTTCTGATGAAATAACATCAGCATAATATCTCCTTACATTTCCATAATTAATAGCTTCAATCAAATCTCTTTCATTAATAATTTCGCCTCTGGCGATATTTATTAAAAAAAGCTCCTTAGAAAGACTCATTAATTTTTTTTTAATGAGATGATGAGAAGACTTATCGTATGTACATGAGATTAAAATTGCATCGGAAATCCTAAACATTTCCTCCAAGCTGATTTGAGTAAACTCACAATCAAATTCTTTTATATCATTAATATAAATCTTTGCTCTTAATGTTTTTAGAGAATTAGCAACGTTTCTTCCTATCCTACCAAAGCCAATAATGCCAACTTTTTTACCAGAAATTTGATTAGCTCTAAATTCTTTTTCTTTTTTTCTCCAGCTCCCATCTTCTGTTAATTTATAAACTTTTTTACTATTTCTAAAAACTGAAAGCATCAAAAACAAAGCATGTTCGCTTGATGAGGTTATATCTTGCAATACTTTTCTATTCTTAATCAAGAAAACTTTTATACCATTATTTTCTAACTTTTTCATATCAAAATGTGTATTACCAGTTGTTGGAGAAGCAACAAATTTTAAATTAATGAACTCTTCAAAAAATCTATAATCATAAAACTTAGTAGGACTTGTGTGTGTAGCAATACCAATAACATTCTCCTTTTCTTTATGTTTAATTAAATTTCTATTTTTAATCACATTGAAATATTTTTTTAACCGTTTTAAATGCTTATCAGAAGTTGGATTACTACTTTCCCAAAGAAGAATAGGTAATTTATTAATTTCCAAATTAATTAAAAAATAGCTTTTACAATTTCAAAAGCCCCATTGAACTTTAAGGCCAATTTATTAATCATAACCTGTTTAGATTCACCTTTAACTAATTTGTAAATCATATTAAATTGTTCTTTAGGTTCCTCAGGAAGAACATTATTTATGCCTTTTTTGGCTAATTGATAAATAATATCTACCATTTCAGGATTGCCATTTTCACAAAAAAACAGAGCACTTTTGTTTAGATAAATTAATTCTGTAAGTAAATTAAATCCAGGTCTTGCAATAATTAAGTGACTATCATTCAAAATCTGCAAATAATTTTCTCTTAAGCAATTTTTATAAAATTTCACTTTATGCAAATTGTTAGATTCATAATCGATAGCACTAAATACATTTAAAATAAGATTTTCTTTCTTTCTAATTTCTAAAAAATAAGGATTTTCAATTATCGAAGATATTTTTTTACTTGAATGGTTGGCACCACTATCTATTATTGTTATTGTAAATATATTATTTTTATCTGGGCTTTTTTTTATTTGAGTTACATCATCTCTAATAATTGGATTAATTATTTTAATATTTTTAAGATTATTTTTTATTTCACTTGGGGTAAAAATTGAACAGAAATTATAATCTGAAAGTTCCTCTAGTTTTTTTATACCTTTTAGAACATCTTGATTTACAAGAGAGAAATAACATTTATTCAAGAACCAACTCCATTGAAAATGAAATATTGAAAATGATTTTACATTAATTTTTTTAGCTATTAAATTCGCATAAGGAATACCATCATTAATAACTAAATCAACATCCCTTATAAGATTTGATTCTTCTTCTACTAAACTATTAATTTTTTTAAAAAAATTAGAATTATAATGAGATTTTATTTTCTCAACTGAAGGGCATCCATTGATATCTGGGAACCATGAAAAAATAGTTTCTTTCTTATAGTATTTTATTTTGATATTATTTTTATTTATTTTATCAATTTCATTTTTTATAAAATCATAATTAGATCCGCAAAACAAATAAATTTTTTCAATTTTGTTTAGTTTTATTAATTGCTCAAAAATTGCTAAAAATCTTGTTGCATGACCGTTACCTGAATCACAAATAAAAAAAGCAATCTTCATACTAAACCTAAACTTAAAAAGTAAATATTAATTAATTGCCATATTGGAAAATCTACTAAATTATTTTTTAAATTCTTAGAATATATTTGTGAGTAAAAGTCTTTATCTAGATAAAAATTATTAAAAAATTTCTCTTTTTCAAATATTTCTAATATTAATTTATTAAATTCTTTATCGCATAGCCATTTCCTTTGAGGCGCTTGAATAGATTTCTTAGGTAATAATGTTAATTTCAGATCAATATATTTATTTAAAATATCCCTTATAGGTTTTTTACCAAGCCCATCAATATGTAAATCATTCTCTTCATATGACATTGCAACTGAAAAAATATCCCAATCTACAAATGGAGAACGAAATTCGATTCCACTTTGCATTCCTAATCTATCGAGCATCCTTAGATTTCTTCTTAATTTAGATCCAAAAATAAGTTCTCCTCTTAAACCAAACTTATTATAAAATTTCTCTTTTTTAATATCTTTATTATACTTTTTTATTCTTTTATCCTTTACTACTTCAGTACCATCAATTAATTTTCTATTTAAAACATTTTCATTTACTTCAGGTCTATTAAAAATATCATATCCACCAAAAAGCTCATCTAGGCCCATACCACCTAATATAGTTTTAAAACCATCTCTTTTAACTTTTTCAACTAGAGAAAAAAGTCCACAATTCATTAATCCTCCAACAGGACCTTCTTGTGAAATAACATTTTTTTGAATAGATTTTATAAAGTCCGACTTTGTAAAAGATACTTTTTTGTGTCTCAAGCCAAAGTAATCAGCTATTTGCTTAGCATATTTAACTTCAGAGAAATCTTCAAACTCAACAGTATAACAACATCCTATTTTATCCAATTTATTTAATCCACTAATACAATTTAATAAAAAAAGACCGTCTAATCCTCCAGATAATGAAATCGCATGCTGGAAATCCCCTTCCAAAGACTCATTAATAACAGATTTAAATTTTAAATCTAAATAATTATTTTCTTTTACTTGATTTATTTTGTTTAAGGAAAAATTTCTATAATCATATTTCTCAATTTCTTCTCCTGTTATTGAATTTATTTTCATTATATGACCAGGCTCTAATCTTTTAATATTTTCAAAAAAAGTTTTTTCATCATGATCAAATTCAAGAGAATCAATATAATCAAAAACAGATTGCTGATTTAGCTTTTTAACTTTGAATATTTCCAATAAAGGTTTTATTTCTGAAGAAATTGCTCTTACGTTATTTTTTTTATCTAGATAGTAATAAAGTTGTTTCTGTCCGAAATGATCAGTAACTAAAGTTATTTCTTTTTTTAACTTATCAAAAACCAAAATAGAAAACATTCCTCTTAAATCTTCAATTTTATCGCAATTAAATTTTTCTATAAAATCCAATAAAACCTGAGTATCTGATGATAAAGTTGAAGTATTAATACCTAAATCATTAGCAATTCTTCTGAAATTATAAATTTCTCCATTAAATGAAACTATATATCTACCTGTTTTACTTTCTAATGGTTGGAAGGAATTCAAACTTTGATCTAAAATCGATAAACGTACATGTCCAATAGAAATATTTGAAAAATTTACAAACCCTCCTCCATCAGGGCCTCTATGCTTGAGAAGATTTAACGCATTAATTATTTGATAATTATCATCTTCTAATAAGCAAATTATTCCACACATAAAAAAATTTATTTAAATACCTTTTCTATTTTAGTTCTTCAATTTATAAAGAATTATTGTAATTATATCTAATCAGATTAATTTCTAACTAAAGAGGTTAGAATTTATTAATTAAATTTCAAATTTATTGGTACGCTTGGAATTAAATATATCTGCAATTTCGCATTATTTAGCAATTGAGCGGTTCTCTTCATTAACTCAAGAGATTCTTGATAAAACAATTATAAATCCAATTTTCCTTAATTTATCAAATGTTGATCTTAAAATAAGTAACTTTGCTAGTATTCCGAAAAAAAATATTTTTTCATTTAAAAAAACTTTTAAAAATAAATTTTTAAAAAAATTTGAAATTTCACAATTCAATAAAAAATATTCAGAGATTTAGATTGAAAAATATCAACCCAATTGAAATTATATTCTTTGTGACATCATTAGAAATAGGAGGGACAGAGAATCAGATATTTTTATTAATGAAAAATATAAATAAAGACAAATTCAAAGTCTCAGTTTTTCCAATTTTCTTAAAAGGAAAATTAAAAGAAAAATTTATAAATGAAAACATAAAAATTGAATTTCTAAAATGTAAATCCTTTTTTATTAGAAATTTTCTAATGACCATAAAACTCATATTTATTAGAAAATCTATAATTCACTTTTATCTTCCTCTTTCTTATTTAATTTATGGCCCTTTATGTTTAATAATTAACAAGCACACTTTAATAATGAGTAGAAGAAGTAGTAACGTTTATCAAAATGGAAAGCCTTTTGTAAAATTCGTCGAAAAATTCCTTCATAATAAAATCTCTTCTATCATTGGAAATTCAAATGCTGTAATTAATGAACTTTTAAAAGAAAAAGTCAATCCAGAAAAATTACATCTTATTTATAATTCTCTAGAATTGAATAAATTTAAATCACCAGTTACAAAAAAATTTTCGAGTCGATTAATAAGAATAATTTGCATAGCCAATTTACGCGAATATAAGGGATATTTTGACTTGATCAATGCTTTAAAAATAATAAAATCAGAAATAGTTGAAGATTTTGAATTAATAATTATTGGAAGGGACCAAGGAATCAAAAATAAATTAAAAGAAAAAGTAATTAAATATAAATTAGAAAAGATTATTAAGTTTTTGGGAGAAAAGAATAATGTTGTTCCCTACTTGAATAATTCAGACATTGGAGTATTAGCTTCGCATCAAGAAGGTTTCTCTAATTCAATACTTGAATATATGGCGGCAGGGTTACCTATCGTTGTAACTAATATTGGAGGTAATACAGAAGCTGTAATTGATAAGCTTAATGGTTTTGTAGTTCCTATAAAAGATCCTTATAAACTAGCATGCGCTTTAAAAATTTTAATTTTAAATCCATCAAAAAGAAGAACTATGGGTTTAGCTTCTAGAGAGATAATAGAGAAAAAATTTAATTTAAAAATTCTTGTTAATTCTCATGAAAAATTATATTCTAAAGTCTTTTAAAAAGTAATATATTTATAAGTGGTCTTAGGAGAATAAAAATTTGTGCGGAATTTTAGGTTTTATATCTCCACAAAAGAATATTGATAATAATGAATTAATAAAAAGAGGAGTTATTGCAAGGGATTCTTTATACCATAGAGGTCCAGATGCAAAAGGTGAATTATTTTTAAATGATTGCGGACTTTTCCTAGGTCATAGAAGATTATCAATATTAGATCTTTCAGAATATGGAAATCAACCAATGGAATCTTCTTGTGGAAGATTCATCTTAGTATTTAATGGGGAAATATATAACTTTAAAGAATTAAAAAATAACCTTAACTTAAAAGGTTTTTCTATAAATTGGAAAAGTAATTCAGATACAGAAGTCCTTATAGAATCAATTGCCAAAATTGGACTTGAAGAAACCTTAAATTCAGCTCGAGGAATGTTCGCATTTGCTTTTTGGGATAAAATAGAAAAAAAACTTATTATTGCACGTGACAGAGTTGGTCAGAAACCTATTTACTATGGATATTTAAATAATAAATTTGGTTTTGCTTTTTCATCAGAATTAAAAGCTTTAAAAATACTCAGTAATAATAATTTTAATTTATGCAATAATTCATTATCTTTATTTTTAAAGTTTGGTTATATTTCATCTCCAAATTCTATTTATGAAGGTATTTATAAATTACCTCCTAGCTCTTACCTTGTCATAAATAATGATTGTTCATTTTCAGAACCAAAGCTATGGTGGAATTTCAAAGAAATAGCTGAAATCAATAGTAAGAAAAGTAATACTTTATCAGATTTAAATCTTCCATCAAATCTTGAAGCAATACTTTTTAAGGCTGTTGAAGAACAGATGATCTCAGATGTTCCAATAGGTGCATTTCTCTCTGGAGGAATTGACTCTTCCTTGATAGTTTGTATTATGCAAGCCCTTTCTAAAAAACCAATTAAAACTTTTACTATTGGTTTTGAAGAAACAGAATTTAACGAAGCAGATCAGGCTCTTGCTATTGCTAAACATATAGGTACTGATCATCATAACTTTATTTTACGTTCAAAAGATTCCTTAGAAATAATTCCTAGATTATCTGATATTTATGATGAACCTTTTGCAGACTCTTCACAAATACCTACAACATTATTATGTAAAATTACAAGCAATAATGTTAAAGTTTCTCTTTCAGGCGATGCTGGGGATGAGTTATTTGGCGGATATAGCAGATATATAATTGCCAATTCTATTTGGAAAAAAATAAAACATTTACCATTAGAATTCAGAATGATTATAAAGTATATTTTCTCTAATGTTCCAATTTCATTTTGGAATAATATTTACAATATATTGGGAACATTTTTACCTAGAAAATTTAGGATAACAAATCCTGGAAATAAAATTTTTAAGATTTCTTATATGATAAATGCCTTTTCACCAGAAAATTTATACTTTTTAATAGTTTCGCAATGGCTGGAGGAATTACCATTAATAAAAAACTATGAAATTAAATCAATTATCAATCAACCAAAAGATTGGCCAAAACTTGACCACTTTACTGAGAGAATGATGGCAATAGATATATTAACCTATTTACCTGATGATATTTTGGTCAAAATAGATAGAGCAGCTATGGCTTCAAGTCTAGAAACAAGAATTCCATTCTTGGATGAGAGAATTATTGATTTTTCAACTATGGTTAATCTCCATGAAAAAATAAATAACTCTGGTGGAAAGATAATTTTAAAAAAAATACTTTCTAAATATATTCCTAAAAATTTATTTGATCGACCGAAGAAAGGTTTCGGTGTCCCTATCGAATATTGGCTTAGGACAAGTCTTAGAGATTGGACTGAAAATTTATTATCAAAAGATTCTCTTTCTTCTTCAGGTCTATTAGATTCAAAACCAATAAGAGAACTATGGAAAAAACATTTAAACGGAGAAAATCATCAAGCTGCTTTGTGGAATGTACTAATGTTCCAAGACTGGTATTTGAAAAATAAATAAAATTTATTAAATTATTTTTTTTGTTTTTGCGACTATTGCGATACCAAAAGATAAGAATTTAGGAATGAATTTAATTTTTGGATATCCCTCAATAGCTACAATGTCAAAATATTTTCTTACATCATAAATTAAATGATCATAATCAAAACCTTTATGCTCATTTCTATTAACATAATTAGTCCTTCCTAAAGTTAGGTTTAAAATATCTTTTAGGGAATAAATAACAATTCCAGGATCATCATTTTTAGGTTTAATAATATACTTTAATAGAAAAAAAATACCTTTTTCATTTGGGACAGTAATTAAAAAATAGCCATCTATTAATGAAGATAATTTTTTTAAATATGGACAAAGCATATGAGGAGGCATGTGTTCAAAGGTTTCCATGCAAATTCCTAAATTATATTTATTATCATCAATTAGCTTTATATCTTTAGGTGAGGTTGCATAGTGAAAATTTATTCCTTTTTCTTGTTTCTCTTTTGCCTTATCTAATCCACCTTCCCAATTTGCGTCAAATCCATTATAAATTAATGGTTTAAGTGGCAAATATTCAATTAATTTCCCATCAAAGCAACCTAACTCGATAACTCTAGAATATTGTATTTTAAATCTTTTTATACACTCTCTTATATAAATAAATCTTGAAGTATGAAAAAAATATCTTATTAAATTCTTCTTAGAAAATAATCTTTCGTTATAAGCATTATTTTTTTCCATTAAGGTGGTGACTTATATTTAGATACATAATATAGATTACAGCAAGAAATGTTAAGAATTTAATAAGTTTAAATTTATAATATAATTACAACATCTATGAAAATTAAAGTGATATCTTTACTTCCGGTTTTGTTTTTTACTTCTACATTCCTTACTCAAATATCTGGCTTTATTTCTATATTCCTTTCATTATTTAGTGTAATCAATAATTGGACTTACTTTAATAAAAGTATCCTTAAATATGAAATATTTTTTTTCTTATACCCAATATTCTCAATGTTTTCATCTTATTTATGGCTAAATTTAACTGATTTTAGAATTTTTATTTCCATATTTAAAGTTCCTATTCTTTACTTTGGCACAAAAATTTTAGTAAATCAATTTGGGAATAAAAATTTGTTTATGGTAAATCTTATTAGAATTTGTGCTGTATTAATATTATTTTTTGCATTAAAAGACCTTTATTATAGTTTTTCTTTTTTTGAAACTAATAAATATAATACTGGATCTATTTTATTTGAAGAAAATATAAATTATTATTTTAGTATTTTCACTATATTCTTATCATTTTCTATTCTAAATTTGTCCTCTGTAGAATCTGCAATTGGTAGAAATAATAAAATTATTTATTTATTTAGCTTTATGGTTTTTTTTACTGGGTTATTTTTTAGTTTTATATTTGCAGCAAGATTTGCTTTAGTTTCTATTTTAATAAGTTCTATTCTTCTTTTTATAATTTGTTATGGAGAATTAATTAATCGCTTTATAAATAGCTTTATAAATAATTTATTTTTACCAATCAAAGAATTAAAAGTAAATATCCTTAATATTCTAGTCTTTTTAATAATTTTTATTTTTTCTATATTTCTTATTAATAAAATTTATATATTTATAAATAATGATTCTTTTTTAACAAGAGTTTTCTTGTTTAAATTCAATTTTTTGGATGAAATAAGTAATAGCATATTTGAGGATTCATCATTTGCAAGTAGGTTAGATTATTATTCTGCATTTTTTAAGGTTGATCCCCTTAAGCAATTATCTCTGCTATTATTTGGAACTGGAGCAGGTTCATTTAAAAGTTTATTTTCAATACCGCCTCATAGTTTGTTACTGGATATTTTTTTTAACGGAGGGTTATCAAGTTTAGTTTTGTTTTTATCTTTAATATTTTTTACTGCAAGAAAAATTTTAAATTCAGCTATTTCATCAAAATTCTTAATTTTATATTTTATGTTCTTTATTCTTATTTGTTCTTTTATCCATGATTTTGCCAGGACAAATATATTTTGGATCTTTTTTTCTTTATATGTAAATGTATTAGATAGTAAAAAAAGGGAATCACTTAAATTTTAAATAAATTTACTAAATTAATATTTTTAAAATCAAATACATTTCTTGACAAAAATAGATGTATTATATTCTTTAATAATATTTAAAGTAAATCTTTGACTTTTTTTAATGAGGTCGCAATAATTATTCTAATAGAATTATCGCTTACATATTTTTTTACTTTAATCACTGTACCATATATAAAAAAGTTAGCTTTTAAATTTGATATTTTAGATATTCCTAATTATAGGAAACAGCATTCTTCTCCAATCCCAAGAATTGGTGGGATTGCTTTTTTTACTCCCTTTGGTATCAATTGTTTAATTAATTTAATTTTTTTTGGGAATTATTTTGATAAAAATATTTTATTAACAGGATTAATAATAGGCTTTTGTTTTTTTTTAATAGGATTATATGATGATTTTTATGAATTCTCTCCTTTTTTAAGACTTATATTTCAAGCTTGTTTGGCCTTTATTATTACTTCATTAGGATTTCGAATAGATTCAATTAATTTAATTTGGTTAGGTTTAAATAATGTTTTAACTCTAAATATATTTCTAAGTTTTTTATTTACTTTAATTTGGTTTGTAGGAATTACAAATGCAATAAATTGGGTTGATGGATTAGATGGACTTGCAACAAGAATTATTTTAATAGCTGCAATTGGTTTTTTTACAATTGCATTAAGTTCTAATAATTATGACGCTCTAATATTATCGATAAGTTTAATAGGAAGTGCTATTGGATTTCTAAAATACAATAAATTCCCAGCTAAAATCATGATGGGAGATTGCGGATCTAATTTTTATGGATTTCAAATAGCTTTTATCGGACTTTTAATAAGTAAGGCTTCATATTTAGAAAATTTCTCTTCCCAAACAAATATAAAATTTCAATATCCAAATATTTATCTAGCACTTTTTATACTGCTTTATCCTTGCCTTGATATGTTTGCAGTTATAATAAAAAGACTTGCAAGAGGCAAATCTCCCTTTTACCCTGATAGAAATCATTTCCATCATGTTCTATTAAATAAAGGTTTTAGTCAGAAAAATGCTGTAAAGTTTATCTCTAGTCTAAGTTTATGGCTATTATCAATTGCCTTACTTTATACAAACATTTTTTTTAATAAAATTATTTTTGTTATAATTTCAAGCTATCTAATTTTTATATTTTTTGATATTAGTATAAAAAAGAAAACCTAAAAAGTAGCTTTTTTTTATGAAAATTTTAAGCGCGCATCAACCTAATTTTATCCCTTGGGCAGGTTTTTTTTTAAAAATAATTGAAAGCGATTTATTTGTATTTTCAGATGATTGCCTATACTCCAAACAACAGCTAATTAATAGAGTATATTTCAATGATAGAAATAATCAAAACTTTTTAGTATCTCTTCCAATAGATCGAAAATTTGGTAAAAGGATTTTTGAAAAAAAATTTGCAGCAAATAAAAATATTATTGTAAATAAATTAATAAATAGATTATTGGATGAATATAAAAAAACAGAATATTTTTCTGAATTTAAAGGAATAATTATTAACATTCAAGATATTCTTCTTAATGAAAATTATTTAAGTAATTCTAATATCTCTATTATTAAATTAATTTGTAATAAATTAGATATTGAACTAAATTATAGACTAGGTTCTGAGATGGGTTTGCAAAAATATTCATCTAATGAAAGATTATTATTTAGGTCAAAATCACTAGGAATTATGCATTATTTATATGGCAAGGGAACTAGTGAATATCAAGATGATAAATATTTAATTGAAAATGGTATGGTTCTTAAGGAAATTAGTTATGACAAACTAAAATATTTTGGAAATAATAAACAATTTTCAATAATGCACTTGATAGCAAATTATGGAATTCGTAAAACTAGTTCTATTTTGTTATATGGTGGAGAATAAAATTTTTTTATAAAACTATTTTTAATATTTTTAAGAATACGTTTTTATTAAAAAAAGTAAAATAAGAATTTTAAGAAATTTATTGTAAAAAATTTAGTTTTTTTAGATATTTATATAGATAAATATAAATGAATAAGTAAGAAAAAAATAAATATCAAAAATATAAAGATGAATATTCTGATAATATTTAATTCTTTACAAAAAGGATCTTTTTGCACTTTAATTTTAAATTTCTTTTAATATATAAATGTAATATTTCAATAAAAATGGAAAAAAACACTGAAGAGTTGGTACAAAATATTTTGAAAGAAGGGTTCATAAAATTAGATTTATATGATGAAAAAGAATTAAATCAATTAACAAAAATGATTAAAAAATATAGCCTTAAACCTTATGAAATAATGCGTAATTTTAATCATCCAGCATATAAGGCGGCAGTCACCCCAAAAGTTAAACAAATATTATTTAAGATTGCCCATCAGAAGGTCAAATTTTTACCTGAAATTACTTCTTCACCATCTTTGATAACCGAAGAAAACATATCAATCAGCTTTTCAAAAAAAGGGCCAACTTTTGGAAATGCAAAAATTAATAAACATACCTTCCATTATGACAATAGTTTTTTGAATTTAGTACTTCCTTTGGAATTGCCGCCGGAACCATCAAAGGGATCTGGCCTTTATGCTTATATAAATTTAAAGAAAAAATTTGGGATGGGTTTTATCTCAAAAGTTATCAGTTTATTGTTAGGAAGAATTTCTATATTAAGGATTTTTTTCAGGCCACGTTTTTTAAAATATAAAAGAGGGATTGCGAGTATTTTTTTTGGTGATATTTCTTTGCATGGAGTTGGGGACTGCTCAGATGGAGACAGGCGTGCTCTCACTATAAACCTAAGCCAAACTCCATATAATGAGTTTAAGGCCAAATATTGCAATTCACATAAATATTTAAACAATCAATAGTTAGCCTTTGTAAATGATATTTGCATTTCTTGGCATAAATTTGCTTTTTAATTAATATCTTAAATATCTTTTATTAGCTTTAAAAATAGATTATTAATTATATTTTACCTTACCCTATGAAATAAATATATTTGTCAAATATTTTCTAAAAAAATAGAATTATTGAATTAATTATTTAGTCATTATATAAAATTAATCAAATGTTATATTTTTATATAAACCTAAACAATAATTATAATTTTTTATACAATAAAGCTATTATTAATAATTAATTAAAAAAAATTAATTTAATGAAAAATACACTAGAAGGTAACCTCCTACTTATTTCTCATTATCTTGGAATTAATCAATTTGCTTCATTAACTGATGAAATAATCAATAAAACCAATCTAAATCCACTACTACTTGTTTTATCAAAAAGGAATTATAAGAATTGTAAGAAATTAAATATAGATCCAAAAATAATTAATTCATTTGAAAATGATATTGAAAAAAAAAATTTTGGAATATTTAATAACGAAGAAATTAACTTAAGATTCCCTAATATTAATTGGTCAGAGATAATAGCTAGTGAAAGATCTTTCTCTGATTATTCATTTTTAATGGGGAGTTCTGGTAATAGATTAGAAAATTCAGAATATATTGAAAAACTACTGTTAAGGATGATTTCGTTTTTTGATTATTATATAAATATACATAAGCCTAGCTGCATAATTTCCACATGGGGAGATAATATTTTTAATAATACTATAAATATTTTGGCGGCAGAAAAAAATATAAGAATTATACTTCCACATGTAGCAATGCACTCAATAAATGAAAACAAGCAAAGTGGATATTTAGGGAACACATTTTTTTTAGAATCTTATGAAATGATTAATAAATATTTAAAACTAAAAAAAAGAAAACTAACTAATGAAGAGATTGAAAGGTCAAAAAAACTTAAAAATATCATTCTTTTTAATGATCATAAAAAAGCCCTTACCCTAAGACATAATATGAAAGTTTTCAAAAGTAATCCGATATCAAATAACCTAAAGAATATTTTTATTTATTTAAAAAATAATCGGGAACTTAATAAAGAAATAGAATTTTATAAAATTAATATTTTTAGAAAAATCAAAGCCAATATAAAAAGATATTTACAAAGCAAACAAGCTAATAATTTTCTAAAAAAGCAAACAAATCCTTTACCTGAAAATTTTTTATTTTTTCCAATGCATTTCCAACCCGAAGCATCTACCTTGGTAGGAGGGATTTGGCATACTAATCAGATAGCACTTATAGAGTCCATATCCAAATCTTTACCATTGGGACACAGATTAATTATAAAAGAGCACTATAGAGCAATAGGATTTAGACCTTTATGGCAATACAAACATTTAAATTCTTTACATAATGTCCAATTCTCAAATTTAAAAACTCAAACTATATTAAAAGCTTCTAAATTAGTCTTATCAATTACTGGCACTATAGGTATAGAAGCTTTAGCAATGAAAAAACCAGTTATTATGCTTGGTAAAAATTTCCATACTTACAATAATCTTTACTATAAAGCTGACTCTCCCAAAGATTTAGTAAAGCAAATTAAGAGAATAATAATTGATAAAGATTTTGAAAAAAGAGAAAATATTGATGAGGAAATAGCAAGATTTTTTATTTCATATTTTGATAGTTTATACGATTTTAATCCTTGGGATAATCCAAGAGGCCTTTTACCTTTCATAGTGAATGAACTCAAAAAAAGCAGAACAAATGAAAAGAAATTCTTATCAGAAAAATTTCTTAATTAAGCTTTTGAAAAATCTGAACAGAAATGTAAATATATTTTTACCATCCTTAGCAAGTGAAGGTACAGAAAAGTTGGTATTTTACTCTTCAAAGAAATATATCAAAAATATAATAATTTAAAAGAAAACTAAAGTTAATCATGGATAATAAGCTTTTTAAAAGACCAAAAAAAATAATATTAGTAGCCAATTCCAGTTGGTATTTTTATAATTTTAGGCTTCAATTATTAAAAGACATTCGAGAAATTGGTTATGAAATTTATTTAATAGCTCCCAAAGATAAATATACCGTTAAATTAATTGATAATAAATTTAAATTTATCGAGTGGAATTTAAAAAGATTATCTATTAATCCCATTAATGAATTAATTTCATTAATGGCCCTTATTAGAATTTACTTAAATTTAAAACCAGACTTAAGTCATCACTTTACTATTAAATCATGCATATACGGAACTATTGCCGCTAAAATTTCAAACACAATTTTTGTAATAAATGCAATCACAGGTCTTGGCTATGTATTCTTATCAAAAAATAAATCTGCCTCTTTTTTAAGATTCTTTCTCAGGCCACTTTACAGATTAATTTTTAAAGCTAGAAGATCAATAGTAATTTTCCAAAATAGTAAAGACTTAGAAGAGCTAAATAAATTGGGAATTACTAGCACAAAAAATTCAAATTTAATTAGCAGTTCTGGAGTTGATATTAATTATTTTTATCCTCTTAAGAAAAATTATTCAAATATAAAAAAACTTTCGAAGTTTTTATTTCCTTCAAGAGTTATAAGGGAAAAAGGTTTTTTTGAACTTATAGAAGCATGTATTATTTTATGGGATAAAGGTTTAAATTTTGAATTACAAATAGCAGGAGATATAGATAAAAAAATATATAAAATTCTAAAAAAGGAATATAGTCGAGAGCTCAAAAATAATAATAGATTGATTTTTCATGGAGAAGTTAATAATATCCGAGATCTATATTCAAAGTGCGATATCGTAATCCTACCTTCATGGAGAGAGGGTTTATCAAAATCTTTAATTGAAGCAGCATCCATGGAGATTCCAATAATTACTACTGATGTTCCAGGATGCACTGATGTGATTGATCATGGCATAAATGGATTAATTGTCCCTCCAAAAGATTCTGATTCTATAGCTTTAGCTATGGAGCTTTTAATTCACAATCCATTATTTGCTGAAAAATTAGGAAAAGCAGCTAGGATTAAAGTTATTGATAATTTCGAAATGAATCTAATTAATAATACAACTATTTATCAATATAAAAGATTACTAAATTAAAAAGCGAATGACTCATACTTTTTATTTATCAACTTATTTATCTATTAATTAAGACACAATTTAATGTTAGATTAAATTTATTTAGAAGAGTTTTATGGATTTTGAAATAGACTTTAATTTTAATAAATGTGATGTTATTTCTAAAAATATATGCACATGTTGCGGTAATGAAGACTTCAAAACAATTAGCAGAGTATCTTCGCATACTGAAAATAAATATTTAGTTTATTTAGAAACCTCTATATGTAAAAGATGCACACATATTCAAAGAACAAAAATATTAAGTCAGGATTGGATGCTAAAAATGTTCCAATTCAGGGATGATGAACAAGTTAAATATAATTTTAATCCTATAAATGAGAAAGTTGAACAAAGAAGATATGAAAGATATATGGAAATTGGTAAAGAAATTAAGCTAGAATTAAAAGATATAGATTCAAATAATATTAATATATTGGATATTGGTTGCGGACCTGGTTCTGGTATAGAGGCTTGGATAGATTTAGGACTAAATGCAAAAGGCGTTGAACCAGATATATCAAGAGCAAAATATGGTATAAAAAAAGGTTTAAATATTTCTACCTCTAGATGGGAAGAATATGATCTAAATAGTTTCCCTGCAAATGTTTATACAAGTACGCAATCATTGGAACATTTTTATAATGCTGATTCCTTTATTGAATCTCTTTCTCAAAATATTAATGATCAAGCACTATTGTATATAGAGGTACCTGATGGTGAAAACTTTGTAACTGATTGGAATGACAGTTTGTACTTAGCACATGTTCATAATTTCTCAGAAAATTCTCTTAATAAGCTTTTAAAAGATAAAGGCTTCAAATCATGTAAAAGAATATTTCCTTATAACGATATTGAAAGAAAAAAGAATAATATTTGCATTCTTGCAAAAAAAGAAGAAAATTATTGGGATAATTGTATAAAAAGTTGGAACGAAAAAAAAATAGAAGAATACATTAATAAAAAATTATTTGATTATAATTATTTACTGCCTAATGAAATAGATAAAAACAATATGGTTAATTTTGAGATACCCAAAATAAATGACTTAAGTCTCTCGTATAGGACCTATGATACTGTTGCATCAACAGTTAAAGATAATGAAAAAGGCCGCAATTTAAATCTAATATCTCAAAATAAAATAAGAATTGACTAAATTTTTTATAGTAACTAATGAATAAAGAAATTAAAAATATCAAAAAATATAGTGAATTCAAGATGATAGATCATTTAAAGCATTTATTTCCCTTGTGTAGATCAATTACTGGTAATGGGATAAGAGCTTCATTAAGATATTTTGAAAAATATCATTCAGAATATAAACGTCTTAAATTTAAAACTGGTGAAAAAATTTTTGATTGGGAGGTGCCAGAAGAGTGGGATATCAAAGATGCATATCTTGAACATGTTGAGACTAAACAGAAATTTGCTGAGTTTAAAAAAAACAACTTGCATGTAGTAAATTATTCTGCACCCATTAACGAATTAATTAACTTAAAAGATTTTTCTCACAAAATTTATTCTTTAAAAAAACATCCTGATTGGATACCATATGTTACCTCTTACTATAAAAAAGATTGGGGTTTCTGTTTGGAGGAATCAACAAAAAGAATAATGCCAAATGGTTTATATAAAGTTTTTATTAATTCATCATTTAAATGTGGAAAATTAGAACTTAGTCACGCGCTAATTAGGGGTAAAAAGAAAAAAGAAATTTTATTTAGCACTTACTTATGCCATCCATCTATGGCAAATAATGAATTAAGTGGTCCTGTTTTAATAAATAAAATACTTGAATATTTAAAAGAAAACTACAAAACAAGAAATTATAGTTATCGCTTTATTATGCAGCCTGAGACTATAGGATCAATTGCATATCTTTCTAAATATTATAAGGGATTAAAAAACAATATTATTTGTGGATTTAATTTAAGTTGTGTGGGTGATAATAGAAATTATTCTTATATTCATACTCCTGATGAGGATACATTAGCTGATTATGCAATTAGTTCAGCGTTGATAGGATTACCTAATATTAAAGAATTTAAATTTTTAGATAGAGGATCTGATGAACGACAATATTGCTCCCCAAACATTAACTTACCTATATGCACTTTTTCTAGAACAAAATTTGGTGAATATCCTGAATATCACACCAGTGCTGATAATCTTAACATCGTCAGCCAAGAAGGATTAGAAGGTTCATTTGAAGTTTTTAAAAATATTATTGATGCTATCGAGACTACTTTGTATCCAAAAGCCAAAATTCCTTGCGAACCACAACTAGGGAAAAGAAACTTATACCCCAACTTATCAAATATGAATTCTTCTGAAATTAATGAAGTAAAGTTAAGAATGGATTTTCTTGCTTATTGCAATGGCAAAAGATCAATATTTGAAATTTGTAAAATAATAAAATACAACTTAAAAGATGTATTAAATGAAGCTAAATTGCTGAAAAATAATAATCTAATATAAGCCATAATCATTCTATTAATTTTTTAATCTTGTATTAAGTAGAGAGGATTTTTTTGCATTATCTTTCCAACAAAACTATTTAATATTTCAGTTGAAAATACCTTAATATTTATCCCTTTATAAATAAAATTTTGGAAGCCTAAGTTATTATTAATCATATCTTTTTCAATTTTCCTTCTCCTCCAATTAGTATCTAAGGATTTATCTCTAACAAAATAATTATAATTTATTTTACGCCAATTATTTTCTTCATTCTTTACTAGCCCAGTAAAAATTTTATTATATCTATATGGAACTTTGCTAATAAATTCTAAGTAATGAAGATGAGTTGATACTATTTCATCTAAATTAATATTTATAACAAAACAACCTTCATTACTCAAATACTCCCATACACAATTTTCACCAAAAGCACTAAGTTGAACTTCAGTATATTTATCTTTGGGTAGTATTAAATCGTAATCTATAACACTAAAAACTGGATCGAATGTTCTTTTATTTATATTTTTCAATCTAACTTCTTCACAGAACCTCCCCACCTCAGATGGGGTTTCTAAACGATTAAATATACCTTTTTTTGTAAAAGAATATGAAAAAGCGGGAACTAATATTCCTTTTGCCTTAAACATCTTTTTTAATGTATTGACAATTGAAAAAGTTAGATCCAAATAACTAGATTCTTTATCAATTGTACTTAACTTCAACTTTTCAGTTATACCTTTTAATTTTATATGTATCAGAATAATTGAATTATAAGGTATTTTTATTTGTTGAAATAATTCTTTTAATTGAAATTCCATTTTTTATTTATCAAACCAAAATTTCTTACAATTTAAAATAATAATCTTAATTTAACTTTCAAAAATTAAATTTCATTAATTAATTTTATTATTAAAATTTTTAAATAAAAATATTCTAAGATTTTTCAATATTTTGATAATGTTTAAACATATCAAAAGTAGATAAATCATCACTATGTTTAAATCCAGATAAGATCCACAAATCAAATTCAATACCTAACATATTCGTGTAAAAATCATCAATTCTAATGTTTTTAAATTTTGAGAAAAGATTTCCTAGAGTTTTTTTAGAATTAAAATATCTTAACTTTAGACCTCTTAAACCCTTTGTGGGATGTGTTTCGTCCCATACAACGATGTCTTTAGACAAGAAACTTGAATGATTAAAATACCAATGTTTAGGGGAAAAGAAAGTTAAGAATAAAGCCCCACCTGGCTTCATTACACGATAAATTTCACTTATCATTTTTTCAAACTCAATATTATAGTAAATAGCTTGCAAACTATATATTAAATTGAACTTTTCATTTTCAAAAGGTAATTTTGGTGGACTAAATAAACTTAGTTTTGGAGAGCTTTCAAAGGTCTTAAATTTTTCAATAGCCTTTTTAACCGCAACATCTGAAACTTCAATTCCAAAAGCTTGATAGCCTATTTCTTGACACATTTTTAAGTTTGCGATGTCTCCAAAACCTATATCAAGTGAACATAAATCATTATTGTTGGACTTTTGATTAATAAAGTTAATGAATTTTACAAGATATTCACATGGATATCTATCAAGGGATGTATTATTATGCATCAAATCCCATAAGTGATTATTTTCATTCTGAAATAAAATTTTTTCTCTAATCATATTATTGAATTTATTGATTATCTATAATAATCAAGTTTAGGAATAATATGTTCCGGAAATTTATTTAATAACTTTTTTACATAAAAAATAATATTTTTATAATTGATTCCAAGAATTAATTATTGCCAATTTCTAAATTTTCCAACTATCTTATAGTTAAACAAGAACATTTATTTCGCAATTTTTGATAATCAACGGTTGATGTAGTGATAAATTCCATTATCTCCATTCATAAAATCTGCATTATTATTTCCAAAATCTTCTCAAAAAAGACTATCGAACTAATAATTTTCATAACTAAATATTTTTTATTTATTTAATAAGGAAAGCCCTAGTAGACAGGCTAAAACATGTAAATCTTTAGGTTCATTTTAAGGTGGAGATTTAATAATCTAACTTTATAAAGTAATATAGGAATTAAAGACGTTACGCAAAAAATCTTTCTATTGATTATTATGTTTGACGTTTCGAGATTTGGGGGCCATAGCTCAGCTGGTAGAGCACCTGCATGGCATGCAGGGGGCCAGCGGTTCGAGTCCGCTTGGCTCCATCATTATTTTTACTATTGGTAAAATTAAGTTCGAAAAATTTTATACTTCTTTCCTTCTTTCAAATAATTTATAAACTGGGTACATATTTGATCACCAATGCGAACCTACAATAAGATAAAACTACTAAAATAGATCATAAATATTGATATTGACAAGAACAGAACTAAACCCAAATAACAAAAAAAGTTGGAATCAATTTAGAGTTTTATTTTGTTTACTTCAAATCATTTTTAAAGACTTATTTTAACCAGTTTAACTGATTAAATTTTATCTAATTAAAGAAATTATTCTTTAAGATGTTCATCTTTCCTTTTGGTTTATTTTCATTAATATTAATTTATAAATAAATTCTTAGTTTTTTGATAATTTGAGCATTATTTCAATTTTGCTTTCTGTAAGAAAACCCTTTTTTATTTCTTTCGCTGATACCAAAGATCTAGATGGTACATTTCCACTTACAACACTGAAAGGTTGTATAAGGCATTTATCACCAATTTTTGTTCCTGGTAAGACAACACTTGGACCACCAATAAAGCATCCTGCACCAATACTTGTTTTTTTTCGCATTATCAAATCGCTTCCTATTTGATTATTCATTTTTAGATTATTAAGATGACTAGAATGAGACCAAATATATGAAGATACCCCAATTGTTGTATGAGGTCCAATATAAAGACCTCCTGATGCATCTACAATCGCATTTTCTGCAATATTGCAATATTCACCAATTTCGAGTTTATCTTGAGACACAATTTTTGCTCCTTCTCTAATTCTGCAACCTTTGGGCAAATTTAAAAATTTTGCCCTTTCATCATCCGTTAGAAATTGGCTGGCTAACCTACCCAATATTTCTACCCTAATCGTATCATTTCTTAAATTAGACTTGATTGGTAAATTAGGTAAGTAATCTACCAATGATTTAAACCAATCTTTTAATTCATTTTCTTTAAAATTCATTTCTGCTAAAAGATTTAATTTTATAGTAATTTTTTAATTTCTCTTTATCTTCTAAAAAAATTTAACTTTACAAATATTTAAATTTTTAATCATATTAGAATTTAAAAAAAAACCTAAAAATGTTTTATTATGCCCTTTGTAGATTCAAAATCTAATACTTTTAAGATTAATATGTAAAACAAAATTTTAAGAATTTGACTATTCTCTTTAAAAATATTAAATTTGAATTGAAAAATCACAAAATCGTTTAATTATTTGTAGTGAGAAGTATTAATAAAAATTGGAAATCTTTATATTATAAATTAGGTAGCCATTTTCTAAATCTTCAAGAAGTTAAAAAGATTGATAATCTTCTAAAAAAATTCCCCTTGGAATATATAACAGTAGGCGACGCAGGGGAAATAAACAATTGTCAAGTAGGTAGACTTGTCGAAGACAAGCCAAATCAATTACCAAAAAGATTGAATATTGAATTATCTAATGAAGTTTTAAATTTATATTCATCAAAAAAGGCGATAAAATTTTTTAGACAATTTTTTGATAATGATAAACCATTAATTGTTAGAAGAAGTCAGTTCAATCTATTACATAAGGGTTCTTTTGTAGGTAGACATTTAGATATTGATAGCAATCCTGATTATCAAATAGCTGCAGTATTACAATTGGGATCAAAATTTAAGGGAGGTGAATTTTATGTTTATAACAATAAACTGAGTAATGATGAAGACGCACAAAAGTTGTCTCCAGAATATGGTTCTCTTACTATATCTTTTTGCAAGCATGAGCATGAAGTCAAGACTGTAACCGCAGGTACAAGAACTTCCTTCGTTTGTTTCATATCTGACTTTGCTGGTATTAATAAAAGAAAATAGTAAGATTTGATAGCCTAAAATTCATGACAGACAAACATTTAGGGAAATTAATATTAAATCAAATTCGGAAAAAAGATAAGACTTATTCTTCTTGGATGAAAAGATTTTTATCTCCTAAAGAATTTTACGCTCTTCGGAATACCGCTATTATTAGTCTAAGCATAGAAAAGTTTTTACTTGAGATAAAAAATATACTTTCTGAAGATATTTTTAACTTGACCACTATTGAGGTAGAAATGCTTCTTCAAAAATTCAATAGATATGGATTAACAATTAATATTTATCGCTCCTACTTTAGTAATTCGCAGAAAAAAAAGATAAAGTCACTTAATAAGATTAAACTTACAATTTTTTATTTAAGAATAAAAAATTCTCTAAATCTATCAATTAAAAAAGAAATAAAAAATGAAAATTTCGATTTAGAATCGATAAATTTAAAATTCATAGCACCGGTTTGTCCAGATTATTCAAACATTGAAGAGGTGTCTGGTAAATATAAATATACTTTTGAGAGCTTGGGGACAGATATTGGAGTTGTTGCCAAAAAAGCCTTATTTAATATAAGGCAGATCAAAAAACTGGCTCTTGATCTTATTAATGAATTTTTTAAAATTGAATATCATATATATGTTGGTGATTTCGAATGTTCAGAGAAAAACTGCAAGCTTTTAAATGAAACTCGCGATAGTTTTCTAGAAAAAACTAAAGTAAGTGCTTTAAAAATTCAAGAATCTGAAAAAAATATAAATTGCGATGTTTTCACTAAATTAACTGGGGGTATAAAGACATGGAGATATTTAATTAAATTTATAAAGGATAACCAAAAAATTAATTCCTTTTATGATCTTAAAATTAAATACCCTTTTGTACACCATGAGAAAGCTATAATATCGAGGATTCCTCTTTATAGAAGATGGTATGGAGATAATGCACAAATTAAAGAAATATTTTTTGAACAAGTTATCGAATATATGGCAATGGGTTTAATAATTAGTACTCACTTTGGCAAGAATGCTTTTATACTCGCATCTGATCACAAAGTCATGAGATCTTACTATAATTTAACTTGCAGTAATCCTTTGATTGGAGCAAGTGCTAATTACTGAAATGAGTAATAAAAAAATTGGTTTATTCGTTATCCCTATAAAAGTCAATTCTGATATCTCTACTTATAATGATTATCTTAATTTCTTAGTAAAGATCGAAGATTTTGGATATACACATGTCTATATTGGAGAACATTTAACTGACTCAAAAGAAGATATACAATCAGCTATTGTCTTTGCAGCAGCATTATTGGCTAGAACAAAAAGATTGATAATTTGTCTTTCTGTTCTTCCTCTTCCGCATTACAATATCCCACTATTAGTTAAACAGCTAGAAGATTTATATTTACTCTCAAAAGGGAGACTTAAAATTGGGGTCAGTCAAGGAGCTCTTGCATCTGATTTAGAGTATTTAAATATAAAGAAGTCTGATCGGTCAGATTTATACATTAAGAAATTAATGCAATTTTCTGAAATGGTTTCTTCATCAAAAATTCTTAAAGAGATATATCCGCATAATATTTTTTCCACACTTTTGTCTATTTTCCCATTTAAAAGCAAGAATTTATATTCAAGTGGTTATTCTGCACTATCATCAAATTTCTGTAACTCAATATATTTAGAAAATCATATTAAAACTTTCATTGCAGGGTCAATCGATAAAAAAAATATTTTAAATTATCAACCGAAATGGAATATCGGATTAAATCTAGTGCCTAATCAATTTCTATTAACTTCTCCTAGAAGAGATATTGAGGACAGCTTGCTTTATATTTACAAAAAGCTTGAAAATTGTGGCGCTCCAGAAATAATGCATGGTTATTCTCCTCCTAGCAGTAAGAGGAAAGAAGATATTTCTTCATATCTTTTTGATCAGCTATGCTTTTCTGAGATCCCAAAATCAGTTAAAGAATTAGTTCTTAAATATGAAAAATATTTTGATCATTTTGTTGTAAATCTTTTCGATTGCATAAATGACCCATGTTACACTGACTTTATACTCAAAATTCCAGAATCAAAGATTTGTGAAACAAATTAGTGAAGAAAAAGTTCTTGATAGTATTCACTCTTTTATAAAGAAGAACAATTTGCCTTTTGAGACATCTGAAATAACCATTAAAACTGACTTAGTTTATTTAGGTATGGAATCTTTAAGTATCTTGAGTCTATTAGAAGAAATAGAAAGTATTTATTCTATAAACCTTAGTTTGGAAGCTCTAGAAGAGTGCAATTTTATTGTTTCAGCTCAAACAATTGCGTATAATTTACCAAATTCATCAGAGAATTAAACCTTATCATTTTCTTATAGTAGGCCTACAAAAAGATGTATTTCTCATTCAAAGATAGTAGTCTTAAAAGAGTCATCAATTAAAATGAAATACTAATGAATATTGTTTTTTTTGACGAAAGATGCAAATTATGTATTAATACTGTTTCTTTTCTTAAAAAATATGTAAATCCTCGTGATTTAAAATTTGAGGCGGTTAGTAATTCTAATTTAAGTTCAAATGATAAAGAAGCAGCACTAAAAGATATGCTTTTAATATCAGACTTAGGACATAAATTTTGGGGATATAAGACTTATATTAAAATATTTAGTTTATCCAATTCAAAATTCTCAATACTATTTATTAATCTTTCAAGGATTATGCTTCTACCATTTGTTTCAATATTGGGTAAAAAAATTTATGACTTCGTTTCTTCTAGAAGAAGCAGATGTGATGATGATTGTTTAATTTAGTTTTAAATACTAATGGGAACAAGGTAAGAGATCTGAAAAGTATTTAAGATTCAATTTACTATTTTGGGAATCAAAGTAAATATTAGCAAAAGCATTGCTTTCAAATGAATTTTTATCATTTTTCCAATTGAATTGAATTAATGAAATTTTGCCATTTTTCAGATAGCTAAAAATATTAAGCATTACATTAAAGTTAAACTTACTTTTATAGTTAAATTTTTTTAACTCACATTCTTTGTTAGATTGGTTCCAAAGAATAAAATCCATAACGGAGTAATATAAGCAATAAAACTTTTGAGAAGTAAAATTTTGTGCCCTTGATCTTCTACCTTGGATATCAAAGGGTTGAGGAAAAAGAATTTTATTTCTCGTAGAATTTTCTTTTGGAATGTAGTGAAAAACTATCATTCCAAGCATATTTCGTTCTGTATACATATGAAAAGGACCTTTACGTATAAAAGGGCCACAACTTTTAGCTAGTTTTAAGTTTATAAATCCTAGAGAAGAGATTAGATATAAACTAAAGTAAATTAATGAAAAATAAAAAGAAAGATCATGAATTAAATTAGTTATTTGTAGAGTACTAGTTGGGAAGTTAGCTGAAAAATCTATCTGATTAGTTGATAGAAATACAAATAAACAGAATAAATAATAAAATGGTATTAAACCCAATCCGCCAATTATAAATAATAATATTGGGAATAAAAATTGGAAGAATAAAGGTAAGATGCATAAAATTAGAACATACTTAAATTCATAAGAAAGAGGAAATAGGGCGTAACTAAATATAAGTAATGTTGAGAGAATCTGAAAATAAGGCGTCAACTTGCTTATAAGTCTAAGGAGTTTATCCTTAAATATAAAATTTTCTGATTTGTTATTAAATAAATTAATTACTTTTTTTCTACTTAGCCAAGGCATAGTCAAAAACATTTTCATTCCATCTGGTTTTTTGGTCCATAAAGAGCTTTTTGTTTTAGCATAACCTGCACTTAAAGAACTAATTAAAATCGTTAGTGAAGTAAATAATGCTCCCTTAAAACTGCCAATACTAATTAATATTATTAATAAAGTTGTTATTGATTCATAATGGTGCTCTAGAGTATAAGAAACTATATGGTTTTTTGATTTAAAATAAAAAACAATTAGTAAACAAATTCCTAAAAGACTTGTACAAATAATAGGGAGAAAATATGAAGAAAAAAATGTTGAAATTAATAAAATAGGGTGAATAAAAAATAAAAAAGTTCCAATATTGTTTTTATTACTGAATAATTCTCTAAAAATTAAATCCTCTAATGAGGAATATAGTAGAAGTAATATTCCAAAGCAATAAATAAGGTTAATTAAATCCATATTAAATATTTTAAAATGCTTTCAACAGCGTGTAATTTATATAATTGTAATAACTTATAAATTTGAAATCAGAAGGTTTTACTTATTGTTTTTAAAATTAATAATGTTAATCTTTAAAGATCAATTTATAACTAATAATGAAGAGGTAATTTTAAATTTTGTTTATTATTGGTTAAGATTATTTTCAATTTATTAATGCAAAAAATTAAGGGCGCCAGTTGGCCTTACGAAATAAATTTAAAAAAGTTATTTCAAAAAGAAGTAAATTTACATCAAAATTACAACACTTTTTGCGATCAATCAAATATTATTTTTAATAAAATTTGTACTGTAAAACCACATTTACTTAGTGAATTTTTGTTTAATTTAGCTACATGTGAAGATGTCATAAATAATGTAAAAAAAGTTATTGGACCAAATGTAAATATATGGTCCTCTGCTTTTTTTTCTAAAAGTCCCAATTCCACCAAGTATGTAGGCTTTCATCAAGACAGCCCTTACTGGCAATTAAGCTCAAATAATGTAGTAACTGCATGGATTGCCCTTACTGCTTCTAACAAGTCCAATGGATGTTTGCAATTTATTGACACTGGCAAAGAAGAATTTAATACATATCCAATCGAAGTTGATGATGCTTATGAAGCTTATAAACGTGGGGAGAAAACATCCCCAAATGAAGACCTAATTTCATTTAAACAAAAATTGCCAAAAGATCTAGAAATGAAAGATAGATATTTTGTTGAATTAAAACCTGGGCAATTTTCTCTACATACCATAGATGTTATTCATGGATCATCTCAAAATACTTCATCATTACCAAGGATTGGTTTCGCAGTTAGATATATTGATTCAAATACTTACCATTTAAGAGATTCTCTAGATAGTGTTTTAAATGTTTGTGGTGAATATTCACAATATATGGCAAAAGAGAATCCGCCATTAGGAGAGTTTTCAAAATATAATATTGATAACTATAAAGAGGGTATTAAAAGAGCTGGAGCTTTTGGAAACAAATCATATTAGATTTAATGTCTATCAACTTTAATATAAAAGACAGAAATAAAAAAACTATTTATAATTCTTCTGAGATATTAAATCTTTGTTACTCTCTTGAGGAATATTATCAAAAAAATAATCTGAATTTCTATGTTATTTATGGAGGAGCTAATTCTGCATCTTTGCTTTTTATAACAACTCTTTTATTATCAAGATGCAATTTTGCAATATCACCTGAATCTTTTGAAAAAGAAAAAATAAACTCCATTTTTAATGGTAAAAAAATTAAAATAATTGATCAAGAATATTTAGAGGGTTTATTAAAAATTAATTTTTTTGAATTTAATAATCATTCCCAAAGTGATAAAGAAATTAAATGGAAAATACGTTTAAAACAAAGCTTTGAAAATTCTGAAAGAATTATTGGATATTTCAGTTCCGGATCAACAGGAGAACCGAAACTTATTCCTGTTTCATCACAAATGAGTTTTATCTGTCATGAAAAAGTTATAAATAATTTTAAAAATAAAAACTCAATAAAAAACATTATTTGTTTGCATGATAATTCATTTGTCATATCACTAAATTATGTTTCTTTAGGTTTAATGATGGATATCTCTTTATTATGTCTTTATGATAAAAACCCTTTAACCTTTCTCTATTATTTAAAGAAAAGTAGTAAAGAATCTTTATTAATAAGTATTCCATCTTTCTGGGAAAAGATTTCAAGTTTTTTAATTAAAAAAAAATTTAAAATACATAGTTCTATTTCTTGCGGCGAGCCTTTAAAGTGGGATACTGCCAAAGATATTTACAAATCATCAATTCATAATTGTTTTAATTACTATGGAGCAACTGAATTTTCTACATGGGTTTTTAATTTTTCTATTGATGATTTAGCTTTAGAAATAAGGCCTAAAGACGAAGCCTATGTTCCAATTGGATATCCCTTAAATGCTGTTAAAACAATTATTTCTGAAGAAGGAGAGTTAGGGATAAATTGTAAACACATGATTAGATACTATATAACTCAAGGCTATTCATTATATAAAGCAGATATTAGAAAATCCTACAATAAAAAAGAATTTTTGTTTACAGGTGATAGGGCTTGTATTAAAAATAAAAAATTCTATTGTTTAGGAAGAAAAGACGGATTAGTAAAAGTTAAGGGTATATTTGTTGACCTTTTTGTCATTCAAGAAAAAGTGGCTATTTTTCTAGAAATGAGAGAATTTATATTAGTGATTTCAAATAAACAGGTAATTCATTTATATATAAATTCTAAAGATTTAAATGATCAAGAAAAATTATCTATTAGAAATGAAATTGAAAAGATATTGTTCAATAATATAAATGAGAAAATTTTAAGAAATATAATTATGGAGGATAATGGCCTAAAATACAATCGCTCCTCTAAATTAGACAGATCTTACTACTTTAAGCTATCTTCAGGTGAAAATTTATCCTCATAAGATTATATGGTTTTATAAAACGTAAAAAGTTAACCAAAAATTAAATTATTTCAAATAATTTAATTGTAAAAGGATTTTTGGAGAACTCTAATATTGTAACCTTCAATGCTAAATAGAACTATTTAGAAAAATATTTTTTAGTCTTTTTTCTATTGAGATTCGGATCCAAAAGGTAATATATTTTTTATTTAAGAATTATAACTAAGTAAGAAATAAAGATATTTTTAAATATAATTTAACCCATTTCTTTATATTCTTTTCTCAAGCAAAATTTTAATTTTCTAAAAACATTTCCAAAAATAATTTTGAGATTAGAACTCAATTAAAGCATAGTTAATAAACATAGTTTTTATCTGTATATTTTTTTTTTGAGATTTTGGAGGCTCGCCCAGGAATTGAACCTGGTTCTTTGGCTGTGCAGGCCAACGCGTGAAAACAATCCGCCAGCGAGCCGAATTACAATTTAACATAATAATCTTGTTAGTTCAAATACATATAAAAATACTAATTCAGTGAAAAATTAATTTTGAAAATGTCGTCTTTGACTTTTTCAATCTTTTTAAAGTTTAATTCACCTATTAATGAAGTATTCAAAAGGTGTGTTCCTAAACAAGTCCTCATATCTAAATTTTCAATCTCAACAACTCTCAAAATTCCTTTCATATTATCTTTAAACTCTTCAACTTTTCCTATTTGTTTAATTTCTTCAGAGGTCAAATAATGAATATTGATTATTCTTGAGTTTAGTATTTCTTTTTTAATTTTTAAATTTAATTCATTTTTGAGTTGAATAAATAAATCCATATTTCCCCTAAAATCTATACGACTTATCTCTAGACCAATGAAACTTCTTACCATTTCAAATGGAGCAATTGCGCATATTAGATGTGCAGCAGAATGCATCCTTGAAATTTTTAATCTTACTTTTTTATCCCTTTTCATTAGAACCATCATTCCACTGTGTACATTTGGCATATTTGAGGCTGGAATCTCATAAACTATTTGTTTATCTATTTCAAAAAATGATAATATCTTTACCCATTCGCCTAAAAAAAAATATCCACGATCTTCAGGTTGGCCTCCAAATTTGTGCCTTATATTTGAACTTAATGTTTTTATAAAAATTTTTTCATTGAGATTAATAACATCTAGAATTTTTGTCTCGATTATCGTATCTTCTTGTAGAGTAAATTTCAATTTAATAAATCAAGAAAAAGAATCTAAAAAGATAAATTTATCTTTTTATTAAGTTAATCATATTTATTTAACGTTTTTATTTCAAATGAATATTTTTATATTGAAATTAATTTTCAGCAATCTAATAAAAAATATGAATAATTAACTATTTTCGGAAATTAAACCTTCCTCCAAACAGCTAAAAGCTTCCCCTGTATAGAAACATCATCTAGACTAATTATTATTGGCTCGTAATTAGGATTAGCCGCTTCTAAGCTTACTTGATTTCCTTTTCTCACAAAATATTTTAAAGTAGTGCCTAAACCAGGCACCATAGCACTCACAATCATTCCATTCCTTAGCGAGTAAGAATCTTTGATTGGTTCCATCAAAACCATATCACCATGTGCAATACAAGCATCTATCATTGAATCACCATTGACGGTTAAGGCGAAGATATCTTTTTTTTGTAAAACTTCAGATAAATCCAAATTTTCATTAACATCAGAATATGTTTCAATTAAACCTCCAGCAGCGACCGAACCCATAATTGGTACTCCTTCTACAATTTCATCAACTATTTGCATTGTTCTTGCTTTACCTTCTTGCCATGAAATATAAC
>MDTE01059380.1_pt1 | contig 59176 bp, 60 predicted proteins | sample 811231 | NCBI WGS metagenome assembly MDTE01 (sample SAMN05326651, study PRJNA326480) | marine metagenome | isolation source: seawater | place: Indian Ocean: Red Sea | collected 2010
CAACATAACTATTTTGAGCTTTATATGGCTGTATTACTCATATGTGATGGAAAAAAGAAAAAATCGCAGTGATTTGCACCGATCTATTGTTGTCGTTCTAACTGGCAGCGTGCTACAATCTACCGGATTTATGAAAGTACCCAAAGGAGACGTCTAATGCCCCAACACCAAGTTCTCATAGTGGGTGGTGGACTCGCTGGGATGCGGGCTGCACAGAAAGCACAAGAGCTTGGTATGGATGTGGCGATGATCTCCAAAATTTTTCCTACCCGAAGTCATTCAGCGGCTGCTCAAGGAGGAGTCCAAGCCGCCGTTAGCGAAGATGACTCTTGGGAATCTCATGCATATGACACCGTTAAAGGAAGCGATTACCTTGGAGACCAAGATGCTATAGAAATACTATGTTCTGAGGCTCCCGACGATATATATAGTCTTGAGAGGATGGGAGTAGTATTCAATAGGACGGAAGAAGGCAAGATCGATGCGCGGGCTTTTGGAGGCACATCTGTCAAAAGGACTTGCTATGTAGCAGACCAAACTGGACAAGTGCTATTGCATGTAATGTGGGAGCAACTTATTAAATCTGGATTAAAAGTGTATTCAGAATGGTTTGTCATGGACTTGATTGTCGAAGATAACAAGGTCGCAGGCTGTGTCGCGATGGAGATACCTACAGGAAAGATTGAAGTATTCAGGTCTAAGTCGTTGATTTTGGCTACAGGAGGTATTGGGCAGGTTTATTCTCCAACCACCAATGGCTTAGTGGTAACAGCTGACGGACAGGCACTAGCCTATAAGGCAGGGGCAACCTTGATGGACATGGAGATGGTGCAGCACCATCCGACGACGATGCAGGCGAATGGCGTACTAATCACAGAAGGTGCTCGAGGCGAAGGTGCATATTTACTTAACTCCAAAGGCGAAAGATTCATGGAGAAATATGCTCCTAATATGAAAGAGTTGGCTTCGCGAGATGTAGTCTCTCGCGCTGAGACCATGGAGATCCGTGAAGGTAGAGGAGTCGATGGGTGTGTGTTCTTGGATCTAAGGCATCTAGGTCGTGATCTTATAATGACTAAATTAAGCCAGATATATGAACTATCCCGTGATTATGCTAACACTAATATTTTAGAGGCACCTGTCCCGATTCAACCAGGCCACCATTATATTATGGGTGGCATAAAGACTGATGTTGATGGTCGGACCTGGGATGTTTCAGGACAAAATAGATGGCAAGGTGTTGAAGGCTTATTCGCAGCAGGTGAATGTGCGAATGTTAGTGTCCATGGCGGTAACCGACTAGGGGGCAATTCGCTCCTTGATACTATTGTATTTGGTAGACGATCAGGACAGGGATCTTCTGACTATGCTAAATCAACAGATTGGGTAAACATTGATGAAAATTCAGTTATTAGGGGTGCCGAAGATAAAATTAAAGAAATCTTTGCTCGTCCTTCTGGAGGTCTTAGAACTGCAAACCTAAGGTCAGAGATGGGTAGCGCTATGAACGACGGGATCGCGGTATTCCGCAATGAAGAAGGCATGAAGAAGACATTGGAATCGGTTCGTTCGGTGCGCGAGAGGTTTCCAAAAATTTCATTAGATAATAAAGGCAAAATTTTTAACACAGATCTTCTTTCCGTATTAGAATTAGGATTTATGTTAGATGTAGCAGAGGTGATTGGCATAGGCGCGATTGAACGTAAGGAAAGTAGAGGAGCACACGCTAGAGAAGATTATCCTGGTCGAAACGATGAAGAATATCTCAAGCATACAGTGGTTAATCTAGATGAAAATGGCGAACCAAAACTAAATTATATCCCAGTTACAATGACGCAATGGGAGCCGCAAGTGAGGACATATTAAATGGATGCGACGTTTAAAGTTCAAAGGTATGATCCCGAGTCCCAAGAAGGGTCTCATTATGAAGAATTTGAAGTAGACCTTCCAGAATATGGCAGTGTTCTAGAAGGTCTGTTGGACATAAGGGATCATCAGGATGGATCTCTGTCTTTAAGATGTTCTTGCAGAAGTGCGATATGCGGTTCTTGTTCTATGAAGATAAATGGCGAGTCTCGTTTAGCTTGTAAAGCTATGGTATCGGACATTAAGGAAACTGAAGGAGACATAATAACCGTAGAGCCGATGGGCAATATGCCAGTGATAAAAGATTTGGTTGTTAATATGGATATGTTTTGGGAAAAAGTTGAAAAAATTGAACCATATCTCCAGCCGACTGGCCCTGAACCCGAAAAAGAATATCTTGTTTCAAATGATGAAATGATGAAACTTGCCGTAGCTATGAATTGCATCATGTGTGGAGCATGTGTATCTGACTGCACCGTTTTAGAGGTAGATAAAACATTTTTGGGTCCGGCAGCTTTGGCAAAAGCATTCAGGTTTGCGGCTGACCCACGTGATGGTGCCCAAGAAGAAAGACTTGAGTCCTATAACGAGCCTACCGGGGTTTGGGATTGCACTAGATGTTTTATGTGCGTTCAGGCATGTCCCAAGGACGTTGCTCCTATGGAACGTATCATGGATATAAGATCCATGGTTGTTGAAAACGAGATAGACAAAAAAGGAAGAGGGCAGAGGCATATACAAGGGTTTATTGATGGAGTGAAACATAGTGGCAGGCTTGATGAGTTTGGACTTGCTAGAAAGACGTTCGGATTTCCTATATGGGCTTTTGAACTAGCTGATTTGGGCATCAGACGAATTCTTCGATTGAGGTTACCTCCTATAATTCATAAAAGTATAAAGTCTGCGAAAAATGTTAAAAAGATTTTTGAAAACTTGGGGGTTTAGAGTATGCGCTATGCTTTTTGGCCAGGTTGCGTGTCTAAGGCAGGAACTCCAGAACTGTTTCCAGCTGCAACCGCGGTCGCTAATAAGATCGGTATGGATTTAGTAGAGCTTGATCAAGCAAATTGCACAGGAGCTGGTGTTTTAGGTGAGCGTAATGAAGAGCTCGTCGATACCCTAAACGCACGTAATTTTGCGATGGCGGAGCAAATGGGATTAGATACTATTTTGACCATTTGTTCTACTTGTCAGGGAGTTATGAGCTCGGTCAATTATAAACTCAGGGAAAAACCCGAATACTTAGCCAAGATTAATGAAAATTTAAAAGAAGAAGGACTAGAATATAAAGGAACGGTTCGCGTAACCCATATGATGTGGGCTGTGGTTGAAGAACTTGGGTTGGATAAACTTTCTGAGATGGTAGTAAATCCATTAACAGGATTACGGATCGCGCCATTTTATGGCTGTTATATTTTACGACCGCGGTATGTTTTGGGAATGGATGAACATCCGGATAGAACACAATATTTAGAGAAAATTATTGCGGCATTAGGAGCAGAGCCGATCGATTATGAAGGTAAGCTTCGATGCTGTGGATTCCCAATCATGACTATCAATCAAGATAATGGTCTAAAGATGGTTGCAAACCATACGTTAGAAGCTAAGGATAAAGGGGCCCATGCCTTAGTTACGCCGTGCCCTTTGTGTCATTTAAATTTGGATGAATTTCAACCAAGAGCAGCAAGCAAAGCAGGAGAATCAATAGATATGCCGGTACTGCATTTGCCTCAATTAATTGGGTCTGCTTTGGGGTTCAATGTCAAGGAAATGGGATTAAAAAGACATATAATATCCACAGATAATTTTGTTGAAATAGCAGGTATCTCATAGATAAAATTCATCTCAAATAAAAAATCTTTCAGACCAGTTGGCAGAATTTTATTGGGGTTAAAATATGAGCGAGCCTTCAGAAAAAACTGAGCTTAGTTGCTGTACTGACTTCGGCTTGCAGTTTAATGAAAGTTATTTTGAAAATTATTTACGAGAATACCGATCAAAAGGACTTCCAGCGCAATCGAAACTGATTTTCGACTATTTGGTTTCCTATGGGATTAAGGATCATTCGATTCTCGAGGTCGGGAGTGGGGCGGGCGCTCTTCATATGAATTTAGTCAATTCGGGAGCACAGCGGTCTGTTGGGGTTGATGCTTCAGAATGGGCGAATAAAGCGGCTGAAAGACTTAAGAAAGAGATTGATCCATCGCTTAACTCTAAAACCATTATTGGCGAATTCTCTAAGGGTCAGCAAAATTATGGGAACTTTTCATTGGTGATAATGGACCGATCGATATGTTGCTACCCAGATTTAAACAGCTTATTAAGGTCTGCCATTTGCCATTCATCAGATCTGATTGCAATATCTATTCCTCGGAAACTTGTTTGGATACGCATTGGGGCAACTTTGATAAACATGGTGCAGTCATTATTGAGAAAAAAATTCCGAATCTATGTCCACTCTGAAGATCAGGTGGATAAAATTTTTAGCAATAACAGTTTCAGGCGCATTTATGCAGATCAAACAAGGATATGGCAAGTTGTTGTTTACCAAATTACAAAAACTCAATAAGCAGTGTTTAACCTAAAGATTATCCATTGCATCAATTAATTCTTCGACGGCTGCAATTGAATTATCAAACCCTGCCTTTTCTTCGTCTGTAAGCTCAAGCTCGATAATTTTTTCTACTCCCGACTCTCCCAATACAACTGGAACCCCAATGAATACGTTATTAACACCGTATTCACCTTCTAAATACGCTGCTGCTGGAACAACCCGTTTTTTGTCTAGGATTATTGCGTCTGCCATCTGAAGAACTGCTGCAGACGGAGCATAGAAAGCAGAACCTGTTTTCAATAAGCTGACGATTTCACCGCCACCTTGTCGAGTACGTGTAACTATTGCATCAATTTTTTCACTAGACATCCAGTGGTCCAGAGGTAAACCTCCCACAGTTGCATACCTTACGAGCGGGACCATCGTGTCTCCATGACCTCCTAGCACATATGCTTGTACGTCTTCTACCGATACATTTGTTTCTTGTGCTATAAAAGTTCTCATTCTTGCGGTATCAAGGACCCCTGCCATTCCTAACACTCGTTCTTTGGGGAATCCCGATTGTTTGTAAGCTTCGTACACCATTGCATCCAGAGGATTGGATACTATGAGGAGTATAGAGTTTGGCGACTTTTGTACTACCTCTTTCACAACACTTTGCATTATTGATTTATTAGTACGAAGTAAGTCATCTCGCGTCATACCGGGTTTTCGAGCTATACCAGCTGTAATTACAACGAGATCCGAATCCTTAGTTTCATCATATGTGTTTGTACCAGTAACATTACTGTCATATCCAAGGATCGGTCCACTCTCTGCCAGATCCAAGGCTTTTCCTTGAGGCATACCTTCTACTACGTCCACTAATACAATATCAGCATAGTCTCTTTCTGCTATTCTTTGTGCAACGGTCGCACCTACGTTTCCACCGCCAACGACTGTGATCTTTTTTCTCATTTTCCCCCCAATGATTCATTATAAAATATTCTTTAAACTTGATACAGTTATATAATTGAACTAATTCTACGGTTAGATATACTAGCGCAATTACTTACTGGGACCAACTACTACTAAAGCATCTCCTTTAGCGACTCTGTCACCACTATTTCTGGGTAGCTCTAGTATAATGCCGTCTGCGGATGCCGGCAGCATATTTTGCATTTTCATAGCTTCTATGACAACCAAAGTATCGCCTTTTTTAACTTTGTCACCGATTTTAACTTCGTATCTTATAACCAACCCTGGCATTGGAGCTGTTATGAGGTAGCCTCCTTCAGGTGCAGACAAACCAGATTTTGTTACTTCCGTGGATGACATCGCTGGTGGTGGCTGCAAAGGCCGCCCTCCTTGGTTCGGATCTCTAAAGCTTCTAATTCTAGGGCCAGTTGTGTTGGAAGACTCCACTATTATGTCAAATTCCTTTTCACCTACATAAACTTTGTATGACCTAGAGTTCGCTCCTGGACCAACCGCCGGTTTGTTTACATCCTTTGTATTTGGTTCCTCTTGTTTTTCCGTAGAATAGGATTCTTTTTTAGGAGGGTCATCGATTCCGTGCTTCCAACGAAGGAACTGAAGTCCGGTTACAGGATATAGCGCATAAATTAGAACATCTCCTTCATCCGAGGAAATGTCGATGATATCCTCTTTTGCTTTGGCAAGTTCTGGTTCGAGGATATCAGCCGGTTTTTCTTTGGTAGGAGTTTCACCGCGTTCGTATCCCTTTAAAACCTTTTTTACCACCCGTTTATTCATAGGCAAGGGTGGTTGCCCGTATAGCCCAAATACGTAGTCTTTGATTTGCTGGCTTACCATCTCGTATCTACCGAACAAAACATTTTGAACTGCTTGAATACCTATAATCTGGCTCGAGGGTGTTACTAAAGGTGGATATCCAAGGTCTTTTCTAGTTTTCGGTAGTTCCTTTAGTACATCGGGGAGTTTGTCTAAAGCGTCAGCCTCAGCGAGCTGTGAAAGTAGGTTTGAGGTCATTCCTCCGGGAACTTGATGGGTTAGAACACTGGTATCTATTGTACTGAACTTTGATGGAGCCATAAAATCTGAGTAATGTTCTTGTAAGATGGTTTCTAATTTATCGCTGGCATCAATTATTCTATTTAGGTTAAAACCGGTGCTTCTTTCTGTTTTGTCTAAAGTCACAATCAGAGGCTCCAATGGGGGATGCGCAGTTCTGAGTGATAATGGTGCTAAATCTGTATCGACAATATCTATTCCTGCTTCTATTGCTTTTAATTGGGTCATTTGGCCCATACCGGATGTGTAGTGGGCATGTAATTCTATGGGTATAGAAACTGCATCTTTCAAAGCACTAACTAACTCGTATGCATCGTACGGAGATAAAAGAGCTGCCATATCTTTAATACACAAAGAATCGGCACCCATCTTCTCAATAGTTTTAGCTTTTTCGATAAAATAGTCTAAATTGAATACTGGTCCTCCCATCTGCTGTTCGGTTACCGAGTAGCAGATAGTTCCTTGAACATGCTTTCCAGCTTCCTTTATAGCATCAAATGAAGATTCAAAATTCCGATGATCGTTTAACGCATCGAAAACACGAAATATATCTATTCCTGACTTGGCAGAATATCTAATAAACTCTTTAACTACGTCGTCGGGGTAATTCCTGTAACCCACGAGATTTTGCCCTCTTAGTAGCATCATAAAAGGAGTTTTTGGTGCTACCTTTTTTAGGTCCTTTATACGCTCCCATGGATCTTCATTTAAATATCTTGTCATTACGTCAAAGGTAGCTCCACCCCATACTTCGAGAGCGGCGAATCCAACTTTATCAAGCATCCCTATTATTTCTTTTATGTGATTCGTCCGCATCCGTGTTGCCATAATTGATTGATGCCCATCACGAAGGGTCACATCTGTGACTTGGAGTTTAGAATCAGAGTTACGAAAAATATCTTTTGGATCCATTAGTACGATCTCCGATAGTTGTTGGTGAGTGCTATGCTTTTTTGGTGGTGGCGTTTGTATTTAGAGTCCGTGGGTATTCTATTGGACATTTGAGACAATCGTCCTCTTAACCTCCATTTGTTAGTTGGCTCGCTCAGATTTCTCAATCTTATCTCTTCTTCATAATCATTTATCACACTTAGAATTGCTGCGCTAAGTTCTTCATCTATCGAATCTATATCCAGATTAGTACTATTCATTTTAGAGAGGTATATTCCCGTGTTTCTTTGAAGGAACTGAATCAGTTTTATTTTCTAACATTGATAGCGCGCTGACTATCATTTTCCTTGTATCTGAGGGGTCAATGACATCCTCTATGTAACCCTTGCTAGCTGTAACATATGGGTTTGCGAATTGGTCTTGATATTCTTGAGTAGCAAGTTTTCTTTCCATTTCTGAATTTTCTGATTCTCTAATTCGATTTCTAAAAATAATATTAGCGGCTCCTTCAGCTCCCATAACAGCCATTTCTGCGCCTGGCCAAGCATAATTTATGTCTCCTCTGAGCATCTGGGAGGACATTACAATTAATGCTCCGCCATACGCTTTTCTTGTCACAATTCCTACCTTTGGCACGGTTGCTTCAGTATATGCATACAATAGTTTGGCTCCATGCGTTATGATGCCGTTATGTTCTTGATCTACGCCTGGTAAGTAGCCGGGAACATCAGTTAGGGTAACTAGTGGAATATTAAAGCAATCACAAAATCTAACGAATCGAGCGGCTTTTATGGCAGCTTTGATGTCTAAAGCTCCGGACATGACCATAGGTTGTTGACCTATTATGCCTGTTGTCTTCCCGTTAAATCTGCCAAACCCCACTACAATGTTTTGGGCCCATGATTGGTGGACTTCCAAAAAGCCCCCACCAATATCCACTATCGAATCAATGAAATCTCTCATGTCATAGGGTTGGTTTGGGTCTTCTGGAACTAAGTCCATCAATTCTGGGGTTGGTCTGCTAGGATTATCTGCAGTATCTGCAAACGTAGAATCCTCCAAGTTATTCGATGGAAGAAAGCTTAGCAGATCCCTGGCAAGGTCTAAGCTTTCTTCCTCACCATCAGTGCCGAAATGTGCTACTCCACTCATTGTTGTGTGAGCATCGGCACCACCTAATTGCTCGTGTGTTACTTCCTCACCGGTAACGGTTTTTATTACGTCTGGACCGGTTATATACATTTGGCCTACGCCTTTTTCCATTATAATGAAATCAGTTAGAGCAGGGCTGTAAACGGCTGCTCCAGCAGCTGGACCCATTATGATACTAATTTGAGGGATCACTCCAGAGGATAAGACATTCCTTTGAAAGATTTGCCCTACACCCCAGAGGCTGTCAACACCTTCTTGAATCCTAGCCCCGCCTGAATCCAAGATACCAATTATTGGGGACCCAGTTTTTAGTGCTAGGTCTTGGACCTTCATAGTTTTTTTTGAAGCAACCAATGACATGGTTCCCCCTAAAACAGTGAAGTCAAAGGCGTATACAAAAACTGTTCTACCATCAATTTTCCCATACCCTGTTACCACTGAATCACCTGGGACTTTTCTCTCTGCTATTCCAAATTCATTGACATCATGCGTTACAAAAGGATCTAGTTCAATAAAAGTTTCAGGATCTAAAAGGCGGTTGATTCTCTCATGCGCAGTCATTTTGCCCCGTGCATGTTGTCTTTCTATTGCCGCTTCGCCCCCACCTTGAGACGAGGCAGATCGACGTTTGGATAATTCATTAAGTTTATCTTGCATAGTCATAAGTGGCGCTTTAAATTTCTATACTAATCTTGAAATACATTTATCATAGGATGGTAGCAGAGCCGGTTAGAAGGTGACAAGCCTATAATAGGTATGAGTATGTATAAAAATTATTGATAAACATGCTGGATTCAATATGATTATTGGTCTAACTTAGATGATAATGAATAGTATGATGCGATTTGGAAAAAGAACATACGTTATGGGCATAATTAACATGTCTCCTGAATCATTTTCGGGAGATGGGTTCATCGACCATGATTCTGCGATCAGTATGGCGAAAACATATATTGATCAAGGAGCAGATATTATTGATGTTGGAGGGCAGTCTACGCGGCCCCGATACTCAGCTGAAGTGGAATCCCTGGTGTCTGGTGTAGATAAACCAGGTGATTCGTATGAGATTGTTTCAGAAGAGATAGAGATAGAGCGCGTAGTTGCAGTGGTCGAAGAAGTGAGCAAGCTGGGTGTCCCAGTTTCAATAGATACTTTTAAACCTAATGTCGCAAAGGCTGCGATACTAGCTGGGGCAACCATAATTAACGATGTAACTGGATTGAAATTTGACATTCAAATGGCTCACATAGCGTCTGAATACTCGAGTTACATCGTATTAATGCATAATCAAGCAACGACAAAGTATGAGAATCTGATAGAAAACGTTGCAGATTCTTTAAATGAAAGTGTTTCGAAAGCGATTTCTGCAGGAGTTAGAAGGGATAAAATTATTGTTGACCCAGGTTTTGGTTTTGGTAAGACCGTTAGGCATAATTTAGATTTACTTAATAATCTCGATGTTCTCAAATCGAAACTAGGTTATCCGATGCTATTAGGTACCTCGAGGAAATCAACCATAGGCAAAGTCTTAGACTTACCAGAAGGTCAGCGAGTCGAAGGAACAGCTGCTACCATGGCAATTGCTATATCACAAGGGGTAGATATAATTCGCGTTCACGATGTTGAATATATGGTAAGGGTCGCAAAGATGTCAGATGCAATAGTCAGAGACTCTAGCGGAAATGAAATAATTTAATATGTTAATAGTATTTCCAATTCGGCTTCAAATCCCAAGTAAATTACAGCGTCATCAAGAGGTGATATATGAATAATGCGTGGGTAGCGCTTTCATTGGGAACTAATTTGGGGCCTAGAGAGAGAAACTTGAAAATGGCGACTGATGAACTCAAAAATTTGCTAGAGAATGTCCGGTGTTCTCCTGTGTATGAAACTGTTCCAGTTGGGTACGCTGACCAACCTTTGTTTTTGAATGCTGCCCTTGTTGGATATACGAAGTGGTCTGCCGATGAGATATTAGATCGAATTTTGGATATTGAGTTAAAAGGAGGTCGGACGAGAAGTATCGTCAATGGGCCTCGCACTATAGACATAGATTTACTTTTGTATGGGTATGAAATGAGAGGGCTTTTTGTTTCGCAAAGTTCGAGACTAACTGTACCTCATGCACGGTTGCATGAAAGAGCTTTTGTCCTGCAACCTTTGAATGAATTGATACCTGAACAAATCCATCCAGTATTAAATCAAACTATTAGAGAATTGGCCGAAAGAGTTGGATCTAACGGAGTAGTTCAGGTTAGCGATATTTTAAATGCTAAATAGGGTAAGTTCATTTATTTCCATCCAATAAATGGATCCAACTAGAAAACACCGATTTTCCAACCTGATTGCTTTCATTTAAATATTGGTGAGTTAATTCCAGCAACTTGGTACTTGAAATTCCTGCATCCAATAAATCTTGCTTAAATGTGTTCGCCATTTCTTCTATCTGAGTTAAATCTGCTTCTAAATGAAAAACTAATCCCCACACATTTGTTCTCCAAATAAATCCTTCTACTTTCGTATTTTTCGATGATGCAATTTGGGATGCTTGAGGAGGTAATTCAAATATATCTTTGTGCCAATGCAAAGGTTGGATAGTGATTTTAATATCAGCTTGATTTATGTAATTATTTACGAACAGTTGTGATAGTTCTACTGGCTCCCACCCTATGCGCATTTTTGGTCCGGAACTAACCTTTGAGCCCAAAATTTCCGCCAGAAGTTGGCTGCCCAGGCAGATTCCTAGAATGGGTATATTCTCATCTATTGCTTTCTTTATAAAGTCTTTTTCTTTAGCGAGATATGGAAATTCCTTTTCCTGGTATGCACTTTGGGGGCCTCCAAGTATAATTAATCCAGAAAACATGTTTACGTCTAGTGGTAAATCTTCTCCGTAGAACGGTTTTATGTAAGAATAATCAATACCGTAGTTTAAAAGTTGAACGCCTATGATACCAAGAGATTCTTTATCAGTGTGTTGGATCACCAATACTTTTTTTGATTCTTTCACCGGGCCTCCGAAACATGATCAAATACTTTGGGAAATAAATATATAATGAATGACTATAATAATGGAACCGACCTAATAAGAAATTTCTCTATCATCGCTCATATTGATCATGGAAAATCTACTCTTGCGGATAGGCTTATGGAAAGCACCAGCACTATCGATCAGAGATCGATGCAAGATCAACTCTTGGATCAGTTAGAACTAGAAAGAGAGAGAGGAATTACAATCAAAGCTCAGGCTGTAAAGATGATGTATACAGCTAGGAACGGTTTAACATATCAATTTAACCTTATTGATACTCCAGGACACGTAGATTTTAGCTATGAAGTATCTCGCAGTTTGGCTGCTTGTGAGGGAGCTATTCTGGTGGTTGATGCATCTCAAGGAATCCAAGCTCAAACGTTAGCGAATACTTTTCTTGCAAATGAGTTAGGGCTCAATATAGTTCCGGTGATCAACAAAGTAGATCTTCCAAGTGCGAGACCCGTGGAAGTTACAGAAGAACTAGGTGAAACCCTAGCGATACCTTCGGAAGAAGTATTGTTGGCATCTGCTAAAGAAGGGATTGGCATTGATGATATTTTGGAATCTATAATTGATAAAGTGAATCCCCCTAATCAAAATGAGAGTAGACCACTCAGGGCTTTAGTGTTTGATTCAAAATATGACCAATATAAGGGCGTTATAGCGTACGTGAGAGTATTTGATGGCTCAATTCCGGATTCCACTGATTTGAGATTAATGTCTAATGACAAGTTAATCCAACCTCTTGAAATTGGTGTATTTTCTCCGTGGCTGCTTCCGGTAGACGAAGGTTTATCTTGTGGCGAGGTTGGATATATCGCAACTGGCTTAAAAGATGTAAGGGAATGCAGAGTGGGAGACACAATTACTCTTATGGAGGACGGAGCATCTGATGCTCTACCAGGGTATCGGCCTTTGCAATCAATGATTTTCGCCGGTCTTTTCCCGTCAGAAGGATCACGATACGATGATTTAAGAGATGCTCTAGAGAAATTGCAGCTTAATGACGCAGCATTATCTTACGAGCCAGAAAACAGCTCTGCACTAGGTTTTGGTTTCCGTTGCGGGTTTCTGGGTCTATTACATATGGATATTGTGAGAGAACGTCTTGAACGAGAATATGATATTGAAATAATTGTAACCGCACCCAGTGTAGGGTATGAGATTGAAAAAACTGATGGAAGCTTTGATATTATTCATAACCCAGCTGATTTCCCAAGTTCTAACTTGATCCAATCTGCGAGAGAGCCTTGGATAAAAGCAACGATTATAACTCCTAATGCTATGGTCGGACCGGTAATGGAACTAATGTCTGAACGTAGGGCAGTTTATAAGACAATGGAATATATACAAACCTCATCAAGTGGGGATCAAAACCAGGCTAGGGTACTGCTTCAATACGAGATGCCATTATCAGAAATGCTGATCGATTTTTTCAACCAGCTTAAATCCCGAACTCAGGGTTACGCTTCTCTTGATTATGAATTTATCGAAAATCGAGAATCTGATTTGGTGAAGTTACAGATATTAGTTAATGAAGAGCCAGTAGATTCATTGAGCCTCATATGCCATAAGGATAACTCTTATTATAGGGGTAAGGCTCTAGTGACACGATTGAAAGAGACGATACCCCGCCAGATGTTTGATATACCGATACAGGCTGCTATAGGTGGGAAAATTATCTCCAGAGAAACGGTACGAGCGATAAGAAAGAATGTTCTTGCAAAATGCTATGGTGGGGACGTTACGAGGAAACGGAAATTGCTAGAAAAGCAAGCAGAAGGTAAAAAGAGGATGCGAAGAGTTGGGCGTGTAGAAGTACCTCAAGAGGCATTTTTATCATTGCTTCAATTAGATGAGGACTGAGCACATGATTACTGACCTAATAGGTATAATTATTTGGTCTGAAAGACCTGCTGAGTTGGCTGATTTCTACTCTAGTAAAATAGGGCTAGCCCCCGTTAGTACACATGGAGACTTCACAGCATTTGAGCCTCACCCAGGGTTTAGATTTAGCATTGGAGGCGCTCATCCAGATGTAAAGGGCATAAACAAAGATAGCAAAAGATTTATGCTGAATTTTTTGACAGATGATATATTTGCCGACTACAAAAGACTAACGGAAGAAGGTGTTTCTTTTATCCGTTCTCCAGAAAAAGAATCTTGGGGTGGCTGGGTGGCAACTTTCTTAGATATAGATGGTAATACTTTGCAATTAATGCAGATGGAACCTAGATAGGTTCGAATATAAAGACTTGGGTAATTATTTGTTAGATTACCATGAAAATGGTAACGTTTTAGGAGATTAATTGGGAGGTTGGCAAGCAATGGAATCAGATTATTTAAAGAATAAACCTCGATCTTGGCAAGTTACTGAAGGAGTCGAACGTGCTCCTCACAGATCTATGTTTTATGCCATGGGATTTACCCCTGAAGACCTAAAAAAGCCTTTGATAGGTGTCGCTTCAACTGCTAATGAAGTGACTCCATGTAATTTGGCGTTAGGACGTCTTGCGCAGCATGTAAAAGAAGGCATCAGAGCCGCCGGAGGAACGCCGATAGAATTTACAGCTATAGCAGTATCAGATGCGATTTCTATGGGTCATGAAGGGATGAAAGCATCCCTAGTAAGTAGAGAAGTCATAGCTGATTCCTTTGAGCTAGTTGCGATGGCTGAAGCATTGGATGGAATGGTCACATTAGCTGGCTGTGATAAGAGTTTACCGGGTTCCGTAATGGCTATGGCCCGAACCAATATACCGTCGGTGTTTCTTTATGGCGGAACCATTATGCCCGGTCAGCATCAAGGTAAAGATGTCACTATCGTGGATGTTTTTGAAGCTGTTGGGGCCCATGCGGCAGGTACTATACCATTAACTTTGGTGCAAGAATTAGAGGAATGTGCTTGCCCCGGGGAAGGTTCTTGTGGTGGTATGTTTACGGCAAACACGATGTCTTCAGTCTTTGAATCGATGGGACTATCGCTTCCAGGTAATTCTTCGATACCAGCGATTGATCCAAGGCGCGAAGAACTAGCTTTTCAGAGTGGGGAAGCTGTTGTTCAGCTAGTTAAAGATGATCTAAAACCTAGTGATTTGATAACAAGAGAATCCATAGAGAATGGTATTACTACTGCTATGACTATGGGTGGCTCAACTAATGTTGTACTACATCTTCTTGCTATCGCTCATGAACTAGGGATACCACTGGATATGGAAGATTTTCAGGTTATCAGTGATCGTACCCCTCTAATAGCAGACATGAAACCGGGTGGAGAGTATGTAATGGCTGATTTAGATAAGCTAGGTGGTATCAGTTTTGTACTCGATAGGTTGATTGAGTCTGGCTATGTGGACGGTAATTTGCCGACGGTAACTGGGGATTCAATATCAGGTAATCTTAGCCGAATTGACACCAATATGAACCAGGAAAAGAAAATCATATACGACCTTGGGGATCCAATAGAAAAAACGGGCGGCATTGTGATTTTGTCAGGGAATCTAGCGCGAGAAGGAGCTGTGATTAAAACAGCAGGGACATCGATAAAAAAACATGTTGGCCCAGCTAAGGTATTTGATCGGGAAGAGGATGCTTTTTTAGCCGTTCAAAATCAAGAAATTGTTGCAGGTGATGTTGTTGTGATTCGCTACGAAGGTCCTAAAGGTGGTCCAGGTATGAGAGAAATGCTTGGAGTTACAGCAGCTATAACAGGGCAAGGTTTAGGAGAGAAAGTAGCTTTATTGACTGACGGGCGCTTTTCAGGAGGTACTCATGGAATAGCAGTAGGCCACGTTGCACCGGAAGCTATGGTTGGAGGAACATTAGCAATTATTGAGGATGGAGATGTGATTTCCTTAGATATAAATAACCGTAAAATCGAAGTAGCTCTTACAGAAGGCGAAATACAGAATCGCCTAGATAATTGGGTAGCACCTGAACCCAAACACGCAACTGGAGCTCTGGCTAAATATGCTAAATTGGTCTCGTCAGCTTCTTTAGGAGCTGTAACACAGTGAGCTCAAAACAAAACGAATCGCCTCCTCAAATTAAACATCTCAGGCTTGAACCTGACGGTATACATGTGGTTTGGTCAGACGGGAGAGGAAGTGCATTTCCCTACCGATTCTTACGTGGTAATTGTCCCTGTGCAATTTGCGTATTAGAGGGAACGAATCAAAGAGTAGTATTTGAGAAAGACGTGCCGGAGGATGTAGTCGCTATAGACTGGATGAATATTGGGCGTTATGCTGTTCAATTCTTATGGTCCGATGCTCACGAAACAGGGATTTACCCTTTTAGATATCTTCGAGAATTGGAATCGGTTCTGGGTGGATAATTAATAGCCAATTTAATTGACTATTTGATTGCACCTGAGTTGATACCCTCACTTATATCTTTTTCTGTCATTCCTAGTATTTCTCCAAAAACATAATCGTTATGGTCTCCGATCCAAGGAGGTAAACCATCTGCGTGGGCTTCTGACATTCCTGGAATAGCTGGTAGGCCTTGGTGTGATAGGTCTCCCCATGGAGGTTCATGTATATCTACAATGTGCCCTCTCTTCCTTAGATGTATATTGCTGTAAAGATCTTCTCCATTTAACACGGCACCAGCTGGCACTCCGTTATTTTGCAATATACGCATTGCTTGATACCGGGTGTATTCAGAACTCCATGCACCTATTTGCGCATCTAAATCCTTTTGGTTTTCTTTGCGTTTCTCATGGGAAGAATACTTTTCATCATTAATCCAAGTGGGATTTCCAAGTGCATTAACTAAGCCTTCCCATTCCGATTCTTCAGATACAGCTATAACAACCCAATTATCGTCTCCTTTACATGGATATGCGCCGTATGGAGCGTAGTGGTCGCCTAATATTTCTCCATAACCCAAAGCATCCCATTCATTTTGGTTAACCGTTGCATCTAATATAGAAGGCCCCATTATGGCTCCTTGCGCTTCTACCTGGGCAAGTTCAATAAATTGACCAATTCCGGTTCGGTCGCGATATTCGATAGCCGCAATTGAGGATAAAGCAACAAGAGAAGCTCCCAAATAATCTGGTACAACCAGTTTCCCGTGAGCATCCATGGAGGATTCTTCGAAAGCCCACATGTGTGTTAGTCCGGTATATGCGACTAGCTGATTCCCCCAAGTTACCCAGTTTGTTAACGGCCCATCTAGCCCCATACCGGGTGCTGTAATTTGTATTATGCCAGGGTTAATCGCTTGAACTCGATCCCAACCAAATCCTAAACGGTCTATGACACGAGGAGAGAAATTGTCGATTAGAACGTCACTTTTTATCAAAAGTTCATCCAATAAAGATTTTCCTTGATCATTCCTTAGGTCGAAAGTCGCGCTTAGCTTATTTCTATTCATATCAGGATATAAAACCTGTTCTCGGTTTGCTACCAATAGCTCGCTTTCAAGTTTTATTACCTCAGCTCCATAAAATCCCAAAAACATGGTGCCTATAGGACCAGCAAAGAAACGCGTAAGATCAGCGACACGGATGCCACTAAGCATAGGGGCTTCTGGAGATACAAGTTCAGTATTCTGGTGAGTTTCTTTTTTTGTTTCAAGGTTTTCTAGTTCTGCAAGTATTTCTTCTTGGTGCTCGCCCAAAGTTGGAGAATGCTTCCATGCCCGCATAGGTGTTTTCTCCATTTTAAATAGGAACCCGGGAGCTTGGTATTCACCAATTACTGGATGGTGAAGAGTTTGTATCCAATTTCTCGATTTGAGTTGTTCGCTGTTCATGAATTCTCCAGGCGTATTCACAGGAGAACATGGTAACCCACGCTCTTGACATTGTGCGACGAAATCTGCAGCATCAAATTGTTCAATAAATGATTGTAAAAGTACATTTATAACGTCGCCATTATCTCCTCTATATTGAGCGTCATCCCATTCTTCTCCTGATAGTACAGGATCCTCCATCCATTCCCTTGTTATTTTGTGCCAGTGGGGAAGTATGTATATCGATATATAGATATATTTCCCATCCTTACACCGAAAAATATTAGAAGCTCCTCCTTGCGGTTTCGCTCCATTTCGCTCCACAATCTCACTTCTATCGGTATATCTTGCTACAGCGCTAGAGCCCATATAGGTAATACTTTCTTGAATCGATTGGTCTATTTGTTGGCCCTTGCCAGACCTTTTACTATGGCGGATTCCTGCAAGTGTTAAATAAGCACCATGGACGCTCGCCACTTGATAAGTAATATGGTTAGGGGTAACTACCGGTGGCATAATGTCATCCCCGTGGGCACTCATGAAACCTGCAAGTGCTTCAATGATCCCGTGAGAACCTCGGTATTTTGAGTACGGACCAATTTGTCCAAAAGGGGTTATGGAAGTGGTTACAAGATTTTCATTGGTATTTAGTAAAACCTCTTGGGAAAGGCCCCAACCATCGAACGTTCCCGGACGGGTTGATTCAACAAGAGCATCCGCGCTAGCTATTAATTTTAGAAACGTTTCTTTATCTTTTTCTGAACTTTCTAGGTCCAGGACTATGGATCGTTTATTTAGATTTGCATTTATAAAAGTTAGGCTCTTTTCTGGATCAGGAACGTTTCCAGAAAAAGGTCCAAGCGTCCTTGCACTGTCACCGCCGGGTTTCTCAATCTTAATAACGTCGGCCCCTAAATCTCCGAGCCATCTAGTTGCGTACGAGGCCGGAATATCTCCATATTCTAGTATTCTAAGATGGCTCAAAGCGCCATGATTTGGCTTATCTAGTGGTGTCGTCATTTCTCCCCCAAATGCTACTTGTATCCTGCTATAAAAATATCAATTAGACTTCCACAGAGGTAGTTATTACTACAGGCCTCCTTCTAATTTGTTTATACAGAAAATTTGATACCTGCTCAGATATTTTTGTTTCAATTCTATTTATATCACTTTTATCATCCATAGAATCCAAAATATCCTCTATGATATCGTATGTACTTTTGATCAGACTAACCGATTCTTCCGTATCTATAAAGCCTTTAGAAGTTATTTCGGGGTCACCTACCAAGTCACCTGTTTCAATATCAAGTGCAATAGCAATAGATATTACACCTTGTTTTGATAAGTTAGTTCGCTCTTTTAGAATCTTTGCAGTAACATTGCCGGCCTCTTTTCCATCAATATAGTTCTCACGTAAAGGCAGTTTCTGAAGAATTTCAGCGTCAAGTGTGGAATTAATGTTTAAAATCTCTCCATTCTCCATTACAAATATATCTTTCTCCGACATTCCGACAGACTGGGCCAAACGGGAATGGTGTACTAGGTGTCTATGATCTCCGTGAATAGGGATGAAAATTTTTGGCTTTACAAGGCGAAGCAATAATTTTAATTCTTCTTGACTTGCGTGACCTCTAACGTGAACGTCTTCCACCCTACTGTATAAAACATTTGCACCTAATTTAAAAAGATTATCTATGGTTCGTGCTACAGCTGTTTCATTGCCTGGTATAGGGTTAGACGATAATATCACAGTGTCATCAGGCTGAATTGTCACATCACGGTGCTGATTTGTGGACATCTTTGCCAAAGCGGAAGTTGGTTCACCCTGTGCCCCGGTTGTCATTATGATCGTTAATTCAGGGGGGTAAGATCGTAATTCATCATCGGACAGAATAGTACCTGGAGGCAGGTTTAAGAATCCCATTTCGGTTGCTAATTTAACGTTATCTACCATGCTACGGCCAACTATTCCCATTTTCCTACCATGGTTTACCGCTGAGTTACCGACCTGTTGGATTCGAGATATTAAAGAAGCGAAGCTAGCTACGATCACCCGAGCAGGGGCTTCGCTAATAACCCTGTCTAGACTTTTTCCAACTATTTCTTCGGAGGGTGTATAGCCTGGGGTATCTGCATAGGTTGAATCAGAAAGTAACAGCAAGACTCCTGATTCTCCAACTTCAGATATGCTGTGAAAGTCTGTTGGTTTGCCATGAACTGGGGTGTGATCAAGTTTAAAATCGCCAGTATGAACGATTGTACCTAAAGGTGTTTTGATTATGACTCCAGCAGCGTCTGGAATACTGTGGTTTACGTCGAAGAGTGTTATGTTAAAAGGCCCTAAATCAAATGGATCGCCTGGAATCACTGTATTGATTAGGGATTTCGCAACTGATTTAGTATTTTTGAGTTTTACTGAAACTAGGCCCATAGATAATCCGGTACCATAAACTGGTACTTGAAGATCCGGTAGTACATAAGGCAAAGCTCCGATATGATCTTCGTGACCATGGGTTATGACTATCCCTTTTATCGAATCCTTTCGTTTTTGGAGGTACTCATAGTCTGGGATAATAACATCAACCCCATGCATACTCTCATCTGGGAACATGATCCCACAATCAATGATCAATATAGATTTATCAATTTCAATAGCAAGCATGTTCTTGCCAATCTTTCCAAGTCCGCCGAAAGGTATAATTTTTAAGTTTTCCATATAATTAGTTGCCTTATTAAAATAAATTTATTTGTGAATTGTTCTCGTTTGAGGATGGTATATTAGCTGTCGGTGCCTGGGATGTCGTTTGTACATCCTGCGATTTCTCGTAGCTTTTTAGTAGGATATTCAGGTTTTTAAAATCTTCCTCTAACAACCGTTTGTATCTGATTTGTCTCAAGCCTGCTGCTGGATGATAAATGGGGTACACCGTAAAACCCATCTTGGTGAACGTTTTCCCGTGGCTTTGCCCTATTGTTGTACCTGGTAATATTCTATTTAAAGCGTGCCTGCCAAGAGGTACTAATATTTTCGGTTGGATTATTGCGATTTGAGCGTCTAACCAATGGTCCTGGCAGGTATCCAATTCAGATTGAAGAGGATCCCTGTTATTTGGTGGACGACATTTTACTGTGTTAGTTATATAGACGGAATTCCTATCTAATTCTATTGATGATAGAAGAGCATCTAATAGTTTACCCGACTGGCCAACAAATGGCTCTCCCTGAGTATCCTCTTTTGCTCCTGGGGCTTCTCCAATAAACATGATTTCTGCATCAGCGGGCCCTGTACCCGGAACAACGTTGGTACGATTTGACGATAGAGGACAAGCTCTACAGGAGAGCATTCCGCTCACCATTAAGTCTAACCGAACTTGCCTGGATTCCGTGGTCATATGATGTAACCTAATATCTCAAAAGAATCCTTTGACCTTAAGTCTTAGATCTTTATTCGTCCTCTATGCCCAAACTGTTCAAAAATGAAACTGCGTTCTGGACGGTTAGTATCTTTTCCGCTTCTTCATCAGGAATCTCTATTTCTATTCCCGATGAACTAAATTCCTCTTCGAGTGCCATTACTAGTTCAACCATGTCTAATGAATCCGCGTCCAAATCTTCGGTAAATGATGATTCTAAAGAAACATCACCTTCATCGATACCTAGTTGTTCAACAATGACTTGTTTAACTCTATCAGCAACTGTGGCCACCAAAACCACCTCCATACATATTTTATATCACCTATAGGTTAGAGGTCAGGACATAGTTTCGCAACTGCTGTTCCTAACACACCATTAATAAACCCTCCTGATTTTTCGCTGCCGAAAGACTTAGCTAATCTTACAGCTTCGTTAATCGCGGCTTTTGGTGGAGTAATACCTTGGGTTATTTCGGTTAGGGCAATTCGCAAAACATTCCTGTCTACGATCGGCAACTGATTAACGGGATAATCTGGCGCGTATTCAGCGATTAAATTGTTAATCTCATGGTTTTTTTCGCTGTACGATTCCATCAAACCTCTCGCGAACTGTTGAATAGTATTCTCTTCTTCTAAGTTTATTAGCCTTGATAAAGCTGTGACCGGATTATGGCGTACGCTGTCCCATTCATACATGGATTGGAGTACTAGACGCCGAGCTTTCCTTTTCGCGGCATGCGATATCACTAATACATCCTTTTCCGTAGGTATTTTAACTGCCACTCAATTTTTCCAGATCTTCCATGGTAGATATGTTAATCGTTTCGGCCTCTCCAAGTATCCGTTTTACCAAGCCGGTCAACACTCTTCCTGGCCCTATTTCGATATAAGTATCTACCCCTTGGGCATCTAAAAACTGGATTGTTCGGAACCATTGGACTGGGCTTCTAATTTGGGAAGCAAGTTCCTCTAATATATCTTGGCTGTCGTTTAAAGGCTTTGCGGTTACATTTGCTACTACAGGGATATTGGGGGTTTCAATTTTAGAATTGTTGAGAGCATCTCTCATTCCAGGAACTGCTGGATCCATGAGTGAAGAGTGGAAAGCAGCACTTACCTTTAGAGCAACCACTCTTCTTGCTCCTGCTTCTTCTGCCATTTCTTGAGCTTTTTCAACTCCCGATTTCGATCCGCTAATTACTATTTGATCAGTTGAATTTAAGTTCGCCATATCGACGCCATTCTTGTTACAGATTTCTTCTAATTTTGACTCATCCATTCCCATGACAGCAGCCATTGCACCTTCTGATGCATCTCCAGCAGCTTGCATTAGCCTGCCTCTCTCTCGAACTAACTTCACCGCCTCTCCGAAGGGTAGGGATTGAGCAGCAACTAAAGCGGAGTACTCTCCTAAGCTATGCCCAGCAAGGAATGCCGGTTCAGAATAGCCTTTTTGAGCTAGTATCGAACGGGATGCCTCTAGCATAGCAATACTTGCAGTTAGTATTGCGGGTTGCGTATTTATAGTTTGAGTGAGCGTATCCTCGGGCCCATTGAAGCATAAGTCCGATAAAGAGAATCCGAGGGAGGTATCAGCTTCATCAAATATATTTTTCGCATTTTCGTCTGATTCGTATGCATCTTTGCCCATCCCAACTGCTTGTGCACCTTGTCCCGGGAATAAATAAGCGATTGACATTATACTGTTGGCTCCTTTATTTATGTTTATTATTCGTTGTCTTGGTTGGTCGACCGTGTCTTTGGTTGGATCACCTGGCGTCCATTGTAAGTTCCACAGGATGGACATGCTTGATGCGGTAACTTCGCATTGTTACATTCTGGACATCTTGCAAGATTCTTGAGTTTAAGCGCCGTATGAGAAAGCCGTTTGGCATTTCTCGTTTTTGTTCTTCGCCTTTTTGGAAGTGCTGGCATTCTTTTTTCCCCTTTTTATATTGTTATTAATTATATTAAACTGGTTTTGTTTTATTTTCCCACAAATCCCTTAAGTTTTCCCAAACGGGATTTGAAAGTCTAGGCGTACATGAGCATTCATCTTGGTTCAAATTGGCTCCACATTGCTGACATAGACCTTTACAATCATTGCTGCATACGGTGTTAAATGGTGTCTCAATGATTAAGTATTGCTCTATTGCCTGTGAAACATCTATATTACCATCTACTTCTATTCTAAAGTCATCTTTCATAGTTGATTCCGAAGTTGGATGGTTTTCTTTTGAGAAACGTTCACTAAAACTAAATTCCAGCGGTGATTCAAAACTTTCTAGGCATCTACCACAAGTGTGTTCAAGGTTTGTGAAACAATTTGCACGTACGTTAAACCCGTAGTTTGTTTTCATCACAAACAATTTACCTTTTACCACCCTATTGATATCCGATTGCATTTCATAGGTGAAATCGTGTTCAAATTTCTCACCGATTTTACCAGAGGCTATGGACTCTACATTAATTTTCACAACGAGTTAAGTTCTTTCAATAATATGACTGTGATTGATTATAGATGTAGCAATCCTTGGCCGTCAAAGGAGTTCAATACATTGTTAAGCTAATTTTTCGTAGAATTCGTTAAATATCGTTGACGTAAGAAACGATATCCCCCAAACTTGTTCCTGGGCCAAAAATCCCTTTGATACCTAGCTCTTCAAGTTCCTGATAATCTTGCTTAGGTATTATACCTCCAGCGAAAATTGCGACGTTATCTAACCCAGCATTTTGTAGCCCTTCGACGATTGCCGGGAATAGATCTAAATGTGCTCCAGACAGTATGCTTAGTCCTATGGCATCTACATCTTCTTGCAGGGCCGCCTGGACAATCATTTCTGGTGTCTGGCGTATCCCAGTATAGATGACCTCAAAACCTGCGTCCCTTAGTCCCCGTGCTACGACTTTTGCTCCCCTATCGTGGCCATCGAGCCCGGGCTTGGCGATTAGTATTCTTTTTGGTGTGGTGGTAGACACGTAATATTCTCCTAACTAGTTCAAATATTTCTACTAAATTTCTCCAGCATGGTTCGCGTTTTCATCTGTTAATAATACGAGAGTTCCGACAAAATCCAAAGGGTGTAAGGCCGTTAAAACTGGATCTCCGTTGTCAACGATAACTCGAATATTATTGTCTTCGGCTCTTTTAGCAATTACTGAGCTATCATCATTCTCTATAACTATGGCGTGCAACCCACTGCCAAAAATCTTTATTGCTTTTGCGACTGGACCCGTTGAATTTAGTTGTTCTGCAAATTCAACTTCACTATTTTTTGTATCGAGCCATCCAGTATCCATTTCATAACTTTCAGATACGGCGGTTCTTTTTATTGGCATTTTAAACAAATTGGACCAGAGTTTTAGGTCTTTTTTCATATTCTCAGTTCTTAGAGTCACATGATGTAGAGAGATCTCGATATTAGGATCAGGAGCGGTTTCGGGCTCCTCAATAATACTGAGCCTTGTACCGCCTGTAGAATCAGGGTCCATCAAAATTGATTTCTTATCGTAAATCTCATTTTGGCGAATAGATGATTTGGCCCCTGAGGATTCAATGTGCTTTTGAAGAGAAGCTAGGTTATCTGTTGCCATACATATGTCGTAAAGGCCTTCTCCTCTGGTTGAAAGAAGCACCGCTGCGTCAGATTCTCCCGGCGATGGTGCTATCAGTTGGATGTTAGCATTTTTTGTGGGAATTGAGATCGTTTGTCCGAGATCAATGGTTTTTAAGCTATTTTCTTTAGGAGAAATACCGAGCACTGATTCGATTTTTGAAGCGGCAGCATCAATATTATTTACCAGTATTGAAACGTGTTTAATTTTGTTTATTGACATTATGTACCCCTTTTATCATTGAACATGATTAAAGTTCCAAAAAAGTCTAAAGGATGTATTAATCTTGCTATATTTTCACCCTGTTGATCCGCGATCACCCTTATGCCTTGCTGCTCGATTCTCGATTGTAATGCGCTGGCATCATCCGTTTCTAGTACTAGGCCATAAATACCTTCTCCTTGAGACTCTATACGTTTTATTACCGGTCCGTTTGGCGCCGTTTGCTGTACAAATTCAATTTGTGAGTTACCTGCATCCAACATGGCCGTTTTTAAGGGTGCGTCATCACGTTCAGCTTTTCTATTTAACTTTAAGTTGAAACTATTTACCCAATTGTCTACAGCAGCATCACGGTCTAGAGTTGCGATAAGAAGATGATGAACACTTGTTGTTGTTTCAGTTGGCGTTCGTAAATTAACTTCAGCGATTTCTGTAAGAACACCATTTGCAGATTTAGGGTGAATAAATTCGATTTCTCCCACAAACCCTTCTCTTGGGCTACCTCCAATAACTTGCACGTCTTTTGATTGCAATGTTGTTATTTCATTTGCTATATCTTCTACCTCAAAACATATGTGGTGAATTCCTTCACCTCGTCTCTCCAGAAATTTACCTACTACGCTATCAGGTACGGTCGGCTGCATGAGCTCAAACCTGACATTTGCTGTGGGTATCAGAGCAGCAACAAGCTGCTGGTCTTCTATCTCTTCTTGTTTTGCGACTTCGAGTCCTAACACTGTAGAAAACTGGTCTATAGCCTTGGATATGTCTTTTACTGCGATTCCTATGTGATCAATTCTTTTAAACATCTATCGATAACCTGCCTTATTTGTTTTATCTGTTTTACTGGTCATAACCTAAAAGACTACCATTTCTTTTTGGACACCAAATATCTCTCTTAGAACGTCACTAATTTCGCCCGTTGTAGCCAAGGCCTCTACACACTCAATGATGGCTGGCATAGTGTTGTCTTCACTTCTAGCGACTTTGCTTAAATTAGCTAGTGCTGCTTCTACTTCAGATGAATTTCTTTTAGCCTTGACGCGGTTCAGACGTGCAATCTGGTTCTCGCTTTCTTTCGGATCAATTCGCAATATCTCTATAGGGGGTTCTTCCGTTGATTGGAATGCATTCACTCCGACGACTAATCTGCTTCCCTTTTCTATCTCAAGTTGCATTTGGTATGCCGCTTCATTAATTTCTCTTTGTTGGAATCCTTGTTCTATTGCTACGACTGCCCCTCCAAGTTTATCAATTTGCTCTATGTATTTTTTAGCTTCTTGTTCCAATTGGTTAGTTAAGTTTTCAATTAAATAGGAACCAGCTAAAGGATCAATTGAATTTGTGATACCAGACTCATGGGCCAATATTTGTTGCGTCCTAAGAGACACAGTAACCGCCTCCTCAGTAGGTAATGCTAGAGCTTCGTCTTTAGAATTTACGTGTAAAGACTGTGTACCGCCTAATACTGCTGAAAGAGCTTGGAGTGTTGATCGGACTACGTTATTGTCCACCTGCTGGGCGGTCAACGTTACTCCTGCTGTTTGTGTATGGAATCTTAACGTTTGAGACCTTGGATTTTTTGAACCAAAGCGCTCGACCATTATTTTTGCCCATAGTCTTCTAGCTGCTCGGAATTTTGCTACTTCCTCAAGTAAGTCACTTTGCGCTACAAAAAAGAATGCCAGTTGAGGCGCAAAATCATCTACCTCGAGGCCTGCAGCTATGGCAGCTTCTACGTACGCGATCGCGTGAGAAAGAGTGAAAGCTATCTCTTGAACAGCTGTGCATCCTGCTTCCCTCATATGGTAACCGCTAATTGATATTGTGTTCCAATTTGGGGTTTCAGAGGCGCAGTAGGCAAATAAATCTGTAATTAATCTCATAGAAGGTTTTGGAGGATATATGTAAGTCCCTCTCGCGACGTATTCCTTTAATAGATCGTTCTGAATAGTCCCTCGTAAATCTTTGGCGGGTACACCTTGTTTTTTTGCGACAGCTATATAGTAAGCTAGCAGGATTGAAGCGGTGGCGTTAATAGTCATTGATGTGGAGACTTTGGACAAATCAATGTCGTTGAAAGCGATCTCCATATCTTCCATATGGGATATTGGTACTCCTACTTTACCTACTTCCCCCAAAGCTATTGGGTGATCTGAATCGTATCCTGTCTGTGTAGGTAGATCGAAAGCCATAGAAAGGCCTGTTTGTCCTTGGTCCAATAAATATCGGTATCTGGTGTTTGTTTCTTCAGCTGATGCAAAACCGGAATATTGTCGCATTGTCCAGAGACGCCCTCTGTACATAGTGGGTTGGACGCCCCTTGTAAAGGGATATTGGGCTGGGTACCCAATATCATCTGAACCACTCGAGTCTGGTAGGTCTTCTGGTCCGTATATTGGTTCAATATCAATATCAGAGGTAGTTGAAAAATTTATGTCTCGCTCTTTCCGCTTTTCAACCGCTGGACTCCATACTTTATCAATCCAATCTTTTTTGCTTTTTGGATTCTCCACATTTTCCCCCATCACATTTGGATACAAAGACTAAAACTCATCCAGAATAGGTTAGGCATAGAAATCATGTCAACATTTATAGATACATTGTCAATAAAATTCATGGTCATTTATACTATTTTACTTTTTTGGTCACTCCAGAAGCTTTTTTGTTCGGTGCCCCGCGCATATGAAAGTACCGTCGCCACCAGCATTATTGCAAGGCCTAAGTAAAGTACTTCTTGATAAGCTCCGGTTACGGCTAATGTTGAATCAGTTAAAAAGGACTCATAATGTCCGAGCCGATAGGCATACATGGTCCCTGCTATGGTCGTGCTTATAGAAAATCCCACCTGTCTAGCGGTCGTGGTTAGAGCCGTACCGGAAGCGAGTTTTTCTGAAGGGATCGAACTTAAAACCGCATGCTCGTTTGAAGGGTCAAAAATAGACGCTCCAATACCAGTAATAATCAAACTCATAGCTATAAATTGGAAGCTGCTAGTTGGGTCTAATTGTGACATTAGGAAAAACCCTGTTGTGGTAATAAATAGACCGAACGTTGCCATTCTTCTGGCCCCGATTTTGTCAGTCCATACGCCTGCTGCTGGAGCAATAAATAGCCGAACAACTTGAATAGCCGCTAGTAGAACACCCATTTCAGTTGTCGACATGTTTTTGCCGTGAAGTAGAAAGAACGGGATGAGGAAAATGATGAACATATACCCGAGAAAGTGCAAAAAATGTACTAAAAGAGAAACAGCAAGGAAACGATTTTTAAATAGCTTGAACTCTAGAACTGGGCTCTGACTTTTGATTTCATTAATAATAAATGTGGTGCCGGATATTAAAAAAGTAACTAGAAGAACGAGCATTAATTGATTGGTAAGTGGTTCTACAGGTAATCGGTTAATGAATACTAAAAATGAAGTTAAACTTATGAATAAGAGTACTGCACCAATATAGTCGAAATTCTTTTTCTCACGGGATCTATTGAGATCTTTTGGAATTATGATTGCCGCAGTAATCATCGCTAGAATACTTAGCGGTATACGTGTCCAAAAGAGAGCTCTCCACTCAAAATTGTCCAATATTGCTGCCCCAAATATTGGACCCAACGAAAGGCCCACACCAACTGACGCGCCCACAAGTCCAATAACAAGCCCGCGTTGTCTATCGGGAAACATTGCGACTGCGATCGCGAATCCATTTGTTACTGTCATGGACTGCCCCAAAGCTTGAATTATTCTTCCAATGATTAAGTGGGTTACTGAAGTACTAAAAGTTAACACTAGTAGCCCCAAAGCAAATAGGAGGAAACCTGATACATATATTCTTTTTCTTCCAAACGTATCACCGAAATTCCCCCATGTGAGGGCCAATCCGACCGCAACCAACATAAATGCGGAAATTAACCATAAGATGATGTCTGCTCCCACATCAAAAATATTGGACAAAATTGGTAAGGCAAGATTTAGAGAACTGTTATCGATACCATTTGTTACTATTCCAAAGCCTATGCTTAGCAAGACAAGCCACTTTTTGTTGGGCGAGCGCGATATAGAATGAAGCACAGAATTAACCTCTTTGAATTTTGGAGTGACTATTAATGTCAACATGATACGATTTATGCAAAACTTTTGTATAATCAATGGAACGGTATAAACATTGGGAGGAAAAAATGACGTCTTTTGAGAAAGTTGTTGGACAACCTGTAGGTAGAGAAGATGGACCAGATAAAGTTACTGGCAAAGGAAAATATAGTCTTGATGTCGTTTTGCCAGACACTCTGTGGTGCAAAATTTTGAGATCTCCTTATCCTCATGCAAGTATCAAAAGTATAGATACTTCAAAAGCTCTAAAGCTACCAGGTGTTGTTGCAATACTAACGCCCGATGAAGTCCAAGGTCTTCGTTTTGGCAAAAGATTGATAGACGAACCTGTTCTCGCGTGGGACAAAGCACTCTATATTGGTGATAAAATCGCCGCTGTCGCTGCAGAAACTGAAGATATAGCTGAATCAGCTTTAAGTTTGATTGACGTTGAATATGAGGAATTACCCGCCGCTATGACTATGGATGATTCAATGGAAGAGAGTGCCCCTATTTTGCACCCTGAATTTAATTCATATGACGGCGTACCTGCTGAACTAGAAAAACCATCGAACATTTTCGCAGAAACAGAGTGGGCGAATGGTGATATGGATACTGGATTTAAGGATGCGGATATTATTGTCGAACGCCACTATACGACCCCTAGAACTCATCAGGCTTATTTAGAGCCCCATAATACTATTGTATGGATTGATGCAGATGGACAGGTCCAAGTTTGGAACGGATCTAAGTCTCCATTTGCCAACAAAAATTCGTTGGCATCTGTTATTGGGGTTGCTCCTGAGAAAATCACTATTAATTTTGCGTATGTAGGCGGTGACTTTGGAGGTAAGGGTGATATAAATGGAGTACCCGTTTGCTACTTTTTAGCAAAAAAAACAGGGCGCCCAGTTAAACTTAATTTTGATTATAGCGAAGAACTGCAGGCGATGAACCCAAGGCATGAGTCGACGATGCGAGTTAAAGCAGGTGTGAAAAAAGATGGGACTTTGACTGCATGGGAAGCCGAGGTTTATTTCAACTCCGGCGCTTACGGTGGATATAAGCCCGTTCCTGGTTCGAACCTTCCAGGTATTGCGGAAATTGCTGGTCCATACAATATACCTAATGTAAAAATTAACGCGTTTCAAGTTTATACAAATACGGTGCCTTGTGGATTCCACAGGTCACCAGGCGAAGTTCAAGGCATATTTGCGGGTGAATCACATATGGATATCATTGCAAAAGAATTGGGTATGGATCCAATTGAATTCCGACTAAAAAATGTGATTCATGATGGTGATGCTACCCCAGTTGGGCATGCTTATTTAGATATTAAAGCTGAGGAAGTAATAAGAGAGGCTGTTAAAGCTTCTGGTTGGGATAATCCTAAATCCAAAGGTGTTGGTAGGGGGATAGCGCTTGGACACAGATCGCAAGTTGGTGGAGAAACACATGTCGCGATCGATATTAACGAAGATGGATCTGTTACTGCCTATAATTCTATTTTTGATTCAGGGATGGGAAATCACACGATGCTTCAGCAAGTGATTGCTGATGAATTGCAGATATCAATAGATCGAATATCGGTGGTCCCATACAATACTGACGACGTACCATTTGACACCGGAGTTGGAGGAAGTAGAGGCAGCTATGTGATAAGTGAAGCTTCTCTTTTGGCTTCAAACGACCTCAAAGGCAAGTTAAAAAAACTGGCTTCAGAATATAAAGGTTGGGATGAAGAAGTCGTGGAATTTTCTGAAGGGTCTTTGGTCAACCGAAGAACGGATGAGAAAATCACTATGGAAGAAATAGCAGGGCGATCAGGGGGCTCAGTCAAGGGTAACGGAGACTTGCAGGATATGGCTCCAAATCAATACACATCATTCGTCGCTCAAGTGGCAGAGGTTGAAATTGATGAAGAAACAGGTAATGCTCAAGTTACTCGAATAACGGCCGTTCATGACACATCTAAAATTATCAATCCTATTGGTTTTCACAGTCAGCTTGAGGGTGGAATGATCGGAGCTTATGGCTTTGCTGTAATGGAAGATTTAGACGTTGATGAAAGTGGGCGAGTTTCTAATGCCTCTTTTGCAGATTTTAAAATCCCTACAGAAAGAGATATCCCAAAATTGACTGTTTCTTTGGTGGAGACAAGCGAGGGTAGGGGTTCATACAAAGTTAAAGGTATTGGGGAGCATTCAAATCTCGCAACTGCTCCAGCGATTGCAAACGCAATAGAAGATGCTGTGGGTATTAGAATCTATGGTCTACCGTTCACGTCCGACAAAATTTGGGGCCAGGTATCTAAGGCCACCTAATCAACGGCCGAATTCAGTCACGGAAATTTACGTATTGTAAAGGTATTGGTAATTCAATGGCTTTAATTACGCTTATTGTTTCTTGAAGATCATCCCGTTTTTTACCAGTTACCCTAATTTCGTCTCCTTTAATGCTCATTTGTACTTTAAGCTTTTTCGCCTTGACCTTTTTAATGATATCTTTTGACAATGTTGCATCGACACCTTGCTTTACATTTACCGTTTGCCTGAGAGTATCTCCGCCCGCCTTTACCGGTGGCTCGAAACTTAACGATTTTAGAGCTACTCCCCTCTTACTCATTTGTTGCTTCAATAAATCTTGAAGTGATGATAGTTTTAGGTCATCTTCAGTGATGAGTGTAATAATTGAATCCGATCTGTCTAAAGATGTCGCACTATCTTTAAAATCATATCTTTGACGTACCTCTCTTACTACGTTATTGATGGCGTTGTCTACCTCTGCCATATCGACCTTCGAAACAATGTCAAATGACGGCATATCAAATCCTTTCATTTCTATTAATAAGTTCTAACGATCATACCTCAATATAATTTATGTAATATTTCTTAGTTGGTCGATCCTATATGTGATATTCATAACTTGTTATGAGACAATAAGACCATTATGTCATCTGAAAGGTTAGTAAATCCAGATCTTGAGTCACAAGAGCAGTCAATTGAGGGAGGGCTTAGGCCCAAATCCTTTAACGATTATGTTGGACAAGAGAGAATAGTCAATAATCTGCGTATAGCAATAACCGCTGCTAAAAAAAGAGAAGAACCATTAGACCATGTGTTATTTAACGGGCCGCCTGGTCTAGGTAAAACCACCCTTTCACTGATACTCGCTGCAGAAATGGGCGTGAACGTCAAAGTGACGGCTGGGCCTTTAATTGGGCGTGCCGGAGACCTCGCTGCAATTCTATCGAACTTGCAGCCACATGATGTATTGTTTGTAGATGAATTTCATAGACTACCTAAAGCTGTAGAAGAGATTTTATATCCGGTTATGGAAGATAACGTGCTGGATATTATGATTGGTAAAGGACCTGGAGCCCACAGCGTAAGGCTAAAATTACCCCCCTTTACTTTAGTCGCTGCAACTACTAGATTTGCTCTTTTAAGTTCCCCTCTTAGAGATCGTTTTGGTTCAACTTATAGATTGGATTATTACTCCAATGAAGAAATTAGCAACATTCTATCTCGCTCCTCCAAGGTATTGGGTATTGAAGTAGAGGGAATGGGCATTGATGAAGTGGCCAGACGCAGTAGGAATACACCAAGGATAGCAAACAGGCTTTTACGTCGGGTCAGAGATTACGCGGAAGTTGTAGGCGATGGTATTCTTACCGAAAAAGTTGCTCAAGAAGCTTTAAAAGAATTGGGTGTTGACCAGCTTGGGCTTGATGATACCGATCACATGGTATTGAAAACACTTGTTGAAACGTTTTATGGAGGGCCTGTTGGACTTGAAACTCTGGCATCGGCCATGTCTGAAGAACCAGATACTGTGATGGAAGTTTATGAACCATACCTTTTACAGATCGGGTTTTTGCAGCGGACAGCTAGAGGTCGCGTGGCGACTAAACGGGCTTTCGAACACCTAGGAATTCCTTGGGATGCTAATGATTCTACACGTAGACCCCAAACAGATGGCAGACAATCTAGATTAATATAAAGACCTATAAGAGACCTGCAGGATTTTTGTGAGGTTCAATTAACTTATTAGGAGGTTTTTTCGCATGACGGAACCAGATATAGATCTAAAGGGCAAAACTGTTCTTATATCAGGTGCAAGTAGAGGAATTGGAAGAGGCATAGCTTTGGCGGCGGCTTCAAAAGGTGCCACAGTGATATGCGTGGGCCGCACTTTAGAAAGAGATGGAAATAGAGGAAGTTTGCGAGAGACTGCCGAGCTGATTGAGTCGATCGGAGGGAGGGCGTTTCCCTTTGCTTGTGATGTTAGCAAACCCGAAGAAATCTATGATTTGTTTACCAATATAGATGGGGACCTAGATGGTATAGATATTTTGGTGAACAACGCAGGAATATATACTGGTAAATCCATAAAAGATATTAAGTTAGAGGATTGGTTACTTGGTCTTGCTGTAAATTTAACTGCTCCAATGCTAATGAGTAAACTTGCTATTCCGATGATGATCAAAAAGGGTGGAGGAGTGATACTGAACATTACTTCGGGTAGCGCTGAAAGATACGACCGTGGTCATGTGGCTTATAGTACATCTAAAGCAGCCCTAAACAGATTCACCCAAAACCTTGCACAAGAGGTCAATGATTTAAACATTGTAGTCAACGCTTTGGGGCCTGGACTTGTTAAAACGGAGATGAATAATTTCTATGAGCATGGTGACGAGATTGAATCTGTGATAGAACCTGCTTTGAAATTAATGACTCTAGATAAGAATGATAATATCAACGGGCAAATTTTGCATAAAGAAGACCTTAGATTAAAGTGAAATTATTTTCTGGTCAATATTTATATTTATTTTCAGTAGAATTCATTTTGTTTGGAATCTATTATTTGCTTCTTTCAACTCTGCCTATTCATATAATTCAAATAGATGGAACGTTAGCTACAGTAGGTATAGTAATGGGAATAGCAGCTCCAATTGCCGCTATGCTGATCCCTATATCAGGGTATTTGATTGATAACTGGAACGACAAAAAAATGATAGCTGTTGGTCTAGCTTTTAATATAGGGTCTCTCTTATTCATGCCACTGATTAAACTCCCGGTCTTTTTTGTCCTAGTGGATTTAACTCGTCGATTTGGTACCGCGACAACTAGCACTGCTACAAGGTCAAGAATCTTGGAGATAGTGCCCCAAACTCAGAGAGGTGAAGGCTTATCTGTTTTTACAACTTCGCATAATCTTGGTACTGCGCTGATGCCGCCAATTGGACTGTATATTCTTGGCAGATATGGATTCACGGGAGTTACAACTTTTTGCATTCTATTGATTATAATTGGCTTGATGATAGTGAAGTTACTTGATGAACCGTCGAAATTCATTAAGGATGATCGAAGAGATCTTAACAACACCCTCTCAATCTCAAAATTCAAACAATCTTTACAGCTCAAGACATGGATCCCTCCATTAACCTTGCTAATGATGGTGGTGGCTTTTTTTGGTTGCTTAACTTTTATTCCATTAATTTCAGAGGAGAGATCGATTCCGAATTACTACTCGTTTTTTACCGTTTATGGTCTAACGGTGTTTGTCTCAAGGCTGTTCGTTGGTAAGTTTTCAGATAGGTATGGTCGAGAAATTATAATAATTCCCTGCATACTCATATGTTCTCTGGCGATGGTGGTTTTAGCTTTTTCATACACCTTGATCACTCTGTGGGTAACGGCAGTAATGTTTGGTGTAGGGTGGGGCTGTGCTTTTCCAACATTACTGGCTTTAGCCTCTGATTATTCTTTTGAAAATGCTGAAGGTCAAACCCAGTCTATAATGTCTGCGTCGTTTTCGATTGGCACTGCGCTAGGGGGAGCGATCATAGGTCTAGTATCAGAAACTTTTACGTTTGAGGTATCGTTTTTAGTATTGGCGGCATTACTAATGTTGACTCTATTGATATTCTCACTAGACTTTAAGAGTCAATATCTCATCAAGACTAAGAGGTGAATATGTTTCATGAGATGCGGATTTACCAGGCAGAACCGGCAAGGCTTCCAGTTCTTATAAAACGGTTTGTTGAAACCAATGCAGTTCTTTTTGAAAAATATGACTTTAGACCGATTGGTTATTGGACTGAAGAGGTGGGAGTTCCTCATAGAGTGATCTATATCCTCGCTTGGGATACTTGGGAGCAAAGAGCTAAAGCCTGGGAATCTTTTTATAAGGACCCTTTATGGTTGGAATCCCTTGAACAAATAGGCCCTACTGTTCAAAACATTCAGAGTAGTATATTGAATCCTATGAAACTCAACTAGGGTGGTATTTTAGCCTCTGTATCTAATTGAATCGGAATTAAAATCCTTGTTAATTCGTCTCGAAAGATGTAAGCCTTCTAATATGAATTCAATTGCAGATGCCTGAGCTGATAGTTTTCTACCTATTTTCAATTTTTTGTGTGCTGATTTGAGATCACCAAGATCTTTTACCCAATCAGCTATTTTCTTTGAGGGCATCATATCACCCGTATCTATTGTTAATCCTTCATTAAACCTACCTATTAGGGAATCAAATTCATTTACATTGAAGTAGTGATTAAACGTGTTTAGTACAGCACGTTTTGCTATCTCCTCCACTATTTTTGATTCCCTTCCATCTTCAATACTTTCCAGTTCTACTTTGCCTATAGTTGAAGCATTCATATAAGCCATATCACTAATTCTCGGTGTAGCTTCCGATTCTCCAGAAATTAGTGACCTTCTAATTGAGTTAGCTATAACGGTTTGGTAATTGCCAATCGAAACTCTTACGCTCACTCCTGATCTTTGGTTGATATCTCCACTTTTTCTCGCTAGGTGTGTGAATTCAGCTATTATCTCTTTGATATATATTGGAACGGTTATTGATACACCAGTTCCTTTCATTTTGGGAACCTCTTGTTCCATTACTTGAATTTCGTGATCTATCGTTTGAGGGTAATGGGTCTTTATTTGTGCTCCAAATCTATCTTTTAGGGGCGTTATAATTCTGCCCCTATTTGTATAGTCTTCTGGGTTTGCGCTTGCAATTAAACATAAATCGAGAGGTAAACTAACTTTGTACCCTTTTATTTGTACATCTCTCTCCTCGAGAATATTAAACATACCTACTTGAATTCTTTCTGAAAGATCAGGAAGTTCATTAATACAAAAAATGCCCCTATTGGATCTCGGTATTAGGCCATAATGAATGGTGTAATCGTCAGAAAGGTAGCGTCCCTCTGCAACTTTTATAGGGTCAACTTCTCCAATTAAATCTGCGACAGTTATATCTGGCGTAGCTAATTTTTCTCCGTAACGCTCTTCTTTACCGATCCACTTTATTGGTGTTAATCCCTTGTGTTTCTTTACTAAATCTTTGCAGGAAGAGCATGTAGGATTCAGGGGGTCATCGTTAATTTCGCAGCCTTCGATGACGGGTATTTCATCATCTAGCAATTCTACGAGTGCACGAATCAGTCTGCTCTTTGCTTGGCCTCGCTCTCCAAGGAGGACTATGTCTTGTCCAGATAGGACAGCGTTTTGAATTTGCGGTATTACAGTTTCTTCATAGCCAATAATCCCTTTGAACAACTGTTCCTTACTTCGCATCTTGTTAATCAAATTATTTCGCATCTCATCTTTGACACTGACAGATTTGTATTTTTGGGTTCTCAGATCGGAGATGGTTTTCGCTTTGCGCATATTTACTGACCTCGAAATTTACAATTTAATAAGATTTCTTCATAACTATTCTCTTAGTAGAGATTACCAGTGTCAATTTATTTTCTTGCTAGAGCGGCTAATCATGTATAAGATTGCGAGAGCAATAAAGGAGTTAAATTGGCTATTTATATAAAAGAAGAAGAAGTGAAGAACCTTGTTTCGATGGTAGATGCGATAGAGGTTGTTGAAAAGGGGCTCATAAGCCAGAAATATTCTAATGCTGTAAATGAACCGCGGCATAGATTGCGAACATCTAAGGATGGAATACATTTGTTGATCGCGGGGGATGATGATCAAAGCACTATTGGTTTTAAAACCGCTTATTATAGCGGTGGTATAGTTCACGTCGTAATCTATGATACTGAAAGCAAGCAAATGTCGGCGATAATAGAAGCTGGTCTACTAGGGTCGCTGAGAACAGGAGCCGCAAGTGCGGTTGCATCTAAGTATATGGCCAATCCAAAATCTTCAACTATGGGAGTGTTTGGAGCAGGTTTTCAAGCTTATACACAAGTACAAGCAGTTTGCGAGCAGTTTGATATTGAGAAAGTTTTAGTTACGAGTCGGGATCTAGGTAAGCGCGAAAATTTTATTACGAAAGTCAGTAAATTATTTCCCGATATCTCTATTGAGAACGCAACCTCCTCCGAAGAAGTTGCAGCGTGTGACATAGTTACCACCGCAACCCGCTCGGAAGTTCCTGTATTAAGAGGGGCGTGGATGGAATCAGGTGCGCACGTCAATGCAATTGGATCCAACAGCATACTAAAAGCTGAAATTGATCTAGAAGTGGTGAATAGAAGCGATATTGTTGTTGTAGATGACCGCGTGCAAGCACGGAAAGAATGTGGTGATTTGCTCGCTGCATGGGAAAATGGATTAATTGATCCTAACAATATGATTCAGCTTTGCGATATCGTTGATGAGCCGAATGTCAGAGCTGGAAAGACAGTTACTACTTTATTTGAATCGCAAGGAATTGGACTTTGGGATATATCCCTTGCCAAGCTGGTTATGGACAGGGCTTTGATGGAAGAAAAAGGGACTGATCTTCCATTTTGAGGTCCTCAAAATGGAAGATTTTACTGGATAATAAATTGGAGATTTTTAAGATGAAAAATGAAGAGCAGATTACTATATATGGCACAAAATGGTGCCCTGATTGTTCAAGATCAAAAAGATTATTAGATACTAAAGGTGTTAAGTACGTGTGGATAGATATCGAACAGAATCCTGATTCCGCTGAAATTGTTAGACATCTCAATAAAGGTTTGCAGGTAGTTCCGACTATTATATTGCCTGGAGGGAAAGTGCTAGCAGAACCATCGAACAGCGAATTAGAAAACGCTCTGAGCTAAAGCTTTAGCAGAAGTAAATCTCTAAAACTGATCGTTATATCTTAATTCTAGATAGGTTAGGGAAGTGCTCTCCGCTGTGACTTCTTGATCGCCTGGCTACACCAGTTTTTAGGGCTACATCTGAGACAGCTTTTGCCACATTAGTGGCAACTTTGCTGTTGAAGATGCTAGGTATTATATATTCGTCGCTCAAATCCCTATTCGGTACGGTGTCCGCTAAAGCTTGCGCCGCTGCAATCTTCATTTCCTCGTTTATTGTTGTTGCCCTGACATCTAAAACGCCCCTAAATAAACCTGGGAAACATAAAGCATTGTTAATTTGATTAGGATAATCGGAGCGACCAGTCGCAACGATCCTGACATATTTATGTGCTTCTTCTGGAGATACTTCAGGGTCCGGATTCGCCAAAGCAAACACTATGGCATCTTTATTCATTTTCTCTAAATCTTCAGACTCTACGACCCCCGGTCCTGACAATCCTAGGAATAGATCAGCCCCATCTAAAGCGTCTCTAGGTGATCCAACGATGTTCCCAGGATTGGTGTTCTCCGCTGCCCACAACTTGGCTTCATTATTCTGAAGATCGTCTCGATCTTTGTGTATTGCCCCTTTTCTATCGAAAATCGTTATATCTTTAAGTCCTGCTGACATTAGCATTTTTGCTGTTGCCACTCCACTGGCCCCTGCTCCAGTCTGGATAGCTTTAATAGAACCGATATCTCTATTAGTTACTTTAAGCGCGTTTATTAGAGCAGCTAATACAACTACGGCTGTTCCATGTTGGTCATCGTGAAATATTGGTATGTCTAGCTCTTCTTTTAATCTATCTTCTATATAGAAACATCTAGGCGCAGAAATATCTTCCAAATTAATTCCACCGAAACCAGGTGCCAAATGTTTAACAGTGTTGACTATCTCATCAGGGTCTTTTGTATCAAGGCAAATGGGCCATGCATCTACTTGGCCCAACTCTTTAAATAGAATTGCTTTACCTTCCATAACTGGCATAGCAGCTTCAGGTCCTATGTCGCCCAAACCCAGAACTGCAGTACCATCTGATACTACCGCCACTGTATTTGCTTTTGAAGTTAGCGACCAGACAGACTCTTTGTTATTGGCAATGTACGACGAAACTCTACCGACCCCAGGAGTATATACTTGCGCGAGATCCCTATGATTTTTTACTGGGGTTCTACTTCTAAGGGCTATCTTCCCCCCTAGATGGACCGCGAAATTCGGGTCCGATACTGCTACGACACGCACTCCCTTTAGTTTTCGAAGTCGCTTGGTCAAAACTATCGCATGTTCTTCATTAAAGGCGTTCAAGGTGATATCTCTGGTAATTCTGCCTTTATGGGTTCGCACTAACTCAACTGATGTTATATCTCCGTCTGCATCCGCGATGTTAGTCGTAATATTTGCGAGTTTTCGCCTTCCATTATCATAAGAAAGCCTAATAGAAACGGTGTATCCTGCCCCTGGATATTCCGACGCCATAGTTAATCCCCCCTGTTTATAAGAATTTAGTATACGCTCTCAAGAGTGTTCGAAATAGGGGTCTAGCCTCCAATTTGGTAAAAAAACGGGGAAAAGTTCGATTATAATTGTGATAATGGATCAAAATTCCAATATCTCTAGGTTATCAATTGTTTTATTTACTAAATCTTTAGAGTCGATACCCGTTTCGTATAACTCTGCTTTTTGAGGGGTCGATTTTGTAGCGGGATTTGCTGGGACGAATAAGGAACAGCAGTCCTCATCTGGCTGGATTGAAACATCATAAGTACCAATAAGTTTTGCTTGATCAATTATTTCTGATTTATTGGTGGCGATTAGCGGTCTAAAAATTGGCATATTTGTTACAGAACCTATGGTAGCTATATTCTCAATTGTTTGGCTTGCGACCTGTCCCACGCTCTCGCCCGTAACGAGTGCAGATGCTCCATCGATCTTGGCTATCGCTTCTGCAACTCTGACCATGAATCTCCTGTAGGCTATTACCCTATAAGATGCTTGTACCTTAGCTATTATTTCCATTTGGATATCAACGAAAGGGACCAAATAGAGTAGTGATTTTTTCTGATTAACACTTAGGGATTTTGCTAATTTTATGGCCTTTTCCCTAGAAGATGCGTCGACCATCGGAAAACTATGGAAATGGATGAATGAATTTGAGCATCCTCGTTTAAACATGTTGAACGCTGCCACCGGCGAATCAATACCCCCTGACAATAGAGTTGCAACGTGAGCAGAGACACCAACGGGAAGTCCACCGGGCCCTTTGTAATCTTTTAGCGAGACATATGCGGTTTTTTCCCTTATGTCGACGGTGATAGTTAAATCCGGGGAAGATAAATCTACTTTGCCTCCCGTCAGTTTCTCTACATAAGCTCCAATTCGTTCATTTAATTCCATGGAAGTGAGGGGATAGCTTTTGTTGCTACGGTTACTGTTTAACTTAAACGTATTGAACGGAAGAGTATTTTCTTCGAGAACCTTTTTTACGGTTTTGATAAGCGAATCGATTTCAATCTCACTTGTTTCGACTAACTTGAACTTAGCTATGCCAAATATGGTCGACAATTTTTCAATAATTTCAGTGTTCGGAACGGTATCAGAGTATTTAATCCTTATGCCGGAGTCGTCCCGGGACACCTTAGCTTTTAACCCATAAAGTTTCCGGTTGATATTTTCCACCAATGTATTAATAAACCAGGATCTATTATGGCCTTTGAGAGCTATCTCGTGGTAACGGACAATAGCGGTTTTCAAATTAATATCCAGCCTTGTTGTACTCAAACTAAATTATTGCATTTTATAGAATTCTCCTATAACCAGACAGAAATCACAAACCTATCCTTGACAGATGTGACTATTAAAGCGTAGCCTCGGCGTTGATTGGTTAACGAATACAGTTAACGAATATTGGATATGGGAGGATAAAATGAGCGAAAAAGATCCAGTCACGGGTTATGACTTTACGGATGACGAAGTTACACAGATAGATGAAGGTAATGCTCGGGTCGGTACAAAGTATCGTCATGAGGGTCAATGGTTTTATTTTCGTAGTTTGTCAGAGCGTCAAAAATTTATTGGTAATCCTGATGCTTACATAGGTGGAGAAGGATAACTAATAACAGCTATCACTTGGAAGCAAATTATTGGATACAGAGGCTTGGTGTACAACCTGTATCTGACCGATTAAGTGGGTTAGGCGCATATGATTCATAAGTCTCGCAAGAGGTCTCGGTCGGTTGATGTCAAACCTCGAAAAGAGAGAACTTTACTTTTTGGGGTAGACATAAAGTCGCGTTTCCCTGGCGTATGGAGGACAAAAGAATCACTTAAAGAATTGAAGGCATTAGTAAATAGTGCAGGGGCCACGGTCGTCGAAGTGCAGAGCCAACGGGTTGGTAAGAGGAAGCCTACTTACATGGGCATAGGTAAAATAGAGGAATTAAAATATCTCGTAAATGACAAAAAAATAGACACAATTGTTTTAGATGATGAACTTTCTCCCGCTCAACAGAGGAATCTAGAGAATCTACTTGAGATTAAAGTGGTGGATAGAACCGCCCTTATCTTGGATATTTTTGCACAGCGCGCACAGACCAGGGAAGGTCGATTGCAGGTCGAACTTGCTCAGTTGGATTATTTATTGCCAAGACTTGTAGGACAGTGGAGTCACCTAGAGAGGCTTGGTGGTGGTATAGGTACCAGGGGACCAGGTGAAAGCCAATTGGAAACGGATAGGCGGCTATTACGGAAACGTGTTGATAAGATCCGACAAGAACTAGAGAACGTTCGTCGCAGACGTGGCCAAGCTAGGCAAAATAGATTTGAACAAGGTATTCCTGTTGTTTCGCTAGTCGGCTATACGAATTCAGGGAAAAGTACTCTCATGAATGCTTTGACTAGAGCGCACGTGGTAGCTGAAGATAAGCTATTCGCGACCCTGGATCCTGTGACACGGAAAATGCCACTTACAAGCGGTAGAATGTCCCTTATATCTGATACGGTGGGTTTCATCAATAAGCTACCAACTTCGCTGGTTGCAGCGTTTCGAGCAACTCTAGAGGAGCTTCGTGATGCTGATATACTTCTTCACGTTATAGATATCAGTAATAAAAATGCTCGTGCGCAATATGAATCTGTTGTTGAGCTACTGAAGGATCTAGATTTAATGAACACCCCAACTATTCACGTTCTGAATAAAGTCGATGTTATGGTGCCATCTGAAGTAAGTGGCTACGAGGTAATAATAACTGAAGCAGCTAGTACGTACTACGAATCGCCCGAATCGGTATCAATATCTGCTGTGTCCCGGTTTAACTTGGAAGAACTCTTGCAGCTAATTGATATTAAGGTTACCGACAAATCTTTAATTTAAAGAACTTGGTTTTCTGGGTTACTCTAAACCTTTATGGACCGCATCTATATGCTCTTCTGGTATCGAACCTAAATGTGACATTTGAACTGATTCCGCCGTTCCTTTTATCTGATTGTGTACATCAGAGACAGCTTGATTCGGAATAACTACGATTCCAGTGGAATCAGCTACTATCAAATCACCCGGGTTTATTGTTACACCGTGCAATTCAATGGGTACCATAATAGCTTTCGTAATTAGCTGGATTGTTGGTAGCGGCGTATGGCCTGGGACCCATACCGGATATCCGTGTTTCAGTATCACATTCCTGTCCCTGCAAGGCCATTTTGATACCGTTCCAGCAAGTTGTAACTCCGAAGCTATACCAGTTGTCGTTCCACCCCAAGATCCTGTGTGTTCATATCCGTCACCACTAATAGCAACAAAGTCGCCTGGCTCTGATATTAAGAATATGTCGGTGAATTCGTACGGCCAGAGATCTGAATGCCCAGGAGCATTCAATATTGTCAAAGCAGGTCCTATAGCAACCTTTCTGTCTACCACAGGTCGCAATATTGTTGCCGGGATACCAAAATTATCGAAACCTAAGTGGTTAAGAGCGTCAGCACAATCTGCTGCCGGACTCTCCAAAGATCTAATGTCGCGTATGACCTCCCTCGGAGGACGGTTAATAATCATAGTACCTATTTTATCCTCGGTCATATTTGTAAAACGATCTTTCATCGCGTCGTAAACTTTTTTGGATTGCTCATCCATATGCCTCTCCTTATAAATTGAAGTAACTTTGGCATTTCACCAGAAAATATCTTATCGTAAATAGATGTTTGAGTGAAGGATTTGGGCATGAAAGAGAGTAGGTGGGGTTGCATTCAGCACTTCGCACAATAGATATTATGTAAAGTTACATATATAAGACACGAGATATAGTAACATTTAATACTGGAAATTCAATATGGAGATTGCGGCGCAGAAATGAATATTTTAAATAGATTGATTAAGACAAAAATAAGATATATTGCTGTTCCTTTTTTGTTGTTTATAGTGCTCGTTAACTCCATTATTTTTTTTGGTGTTTGTGGTTCTGTTGAGATAATCAGATATACGGGTAACTCAGCAGAAGGACGCCAGGAATTCACCTATGTTCACGTTGATGATGACTCCGATAGGATATCGATTAATCGTTTTCTTGAAGTAAAAAAAGCTCTAGATGAGCAATATGTTTATGCTGATAGACTGAAAGATGATCAATTGGAAAACCAGGCTATTATTGGCATGGTGTCGAGCCTGAATGATCGCTACACTCGCTATTTGGAATCTGGTTATGATGACCAGATATCTAGACTTGACGGTACGCTCGTAGGAATCGGGATTAGTGTATTAATGGCCCGAAATAATGTAACTGTTATTACACAGGTGTTTCCTGAAGGCCCAGCTGACCGTGCAGGGTTACAAAAAGGCGATGTTATTGTTTCAGTTGATGGAATCGATGTAACGCAGTTGCTGTTATCAGAGATAGCTAATTTGATAAGAGGGGTGCCAGAATCGACCGTAAATATTGAGGTAAACCGGCCTAGTTTAAATGCTCGTTTTAGCTACGAAATTATTAGAGAACTTGTTGAAATGCCAAGCGTGTATGTAGAGGAGCCCGACCCTGGTGTCTATTTGATATCAATCCCACGATTCACCGACAGGACCTATCATGAATTGACCCAAATTCTTGCTCCTATTGTCGATAATCATACTTCAGATTTCCCATCCGCTTTAATATTGGATTTACGTAATAATTCGGGTGGTTATGTCGATACAGCTATTGAAGTCGCCAGCGTGTTTATTGGACCATCCGTCGTGTTCTATCAAGAAGATAAAACTCAAAAGCGTGAACCGGTGACGGCAGAAAAAGATTCGATAATACCTATTAGCATGAATATGGTAGTTTTAGTGAATGCGAGGACTGCCTCTGCTGGAGAGATAGTAGCAGGTGCTCTTCAAGATAGTGGTAGATATCCCTTAATTGGATCTAGTACTTATGGAAAGGGTGCTATAACCACGTTGAAACCGATAGCGAGTGGTAGCGCTTTATATTTGACCTCAGCGCTATGGTATACTCCCAAATCACGATCAGTAGAAGAAACTGGATTGACTCCAGATATAGATATTGAAGATAAGCTAGAACCTGGAAAGGTACCTATTGCAACAGATATTCTAAAAATATCTATCGACTACCTCGATTCCATGGATAAGCCCGTAATCAATAAATAGCAGCTAAACCCTATAAATTCTGCTCATCGATTGTATAATTTATATTGAGAAAGGGAATATAGTTTAACTATGACTTTAAAACGGTTGTTGATCTTATTGGTTTTTATTGGGTTTGTTTTATTTAATCCTATCCACTTGGGTTGGACACTACCTTATGTAGCACAATTAGATAATCCTTTAGGTGAATATGTGAAAGGAAACGAGCAGAGAGTTCTTATTTTCAGTACGGTCTATTTCACGGGGGTTATGATGCCAATATATTACTGGATTTGGACTAGGCGCCGAAAAACATCAACAAAAAAAGATGATAAGAATACTGTTCCTGAGGCTTATCGCGGTCCAGGAGGTGGAAAAAAGCGACCAAGGAAAAAGAGTAAATCTAGGATTCGAAATCGATAGAAAAAAGGTGGTTTGGAGAAAATCTGATTATGGCCTCGATGTTTAACTCCGTACCTGTACTCACTCTACAGGCAAGAATTATTGGTTTATACAGTAGAGAAGGTTATGAAATAGGTGAAGATGTCTCATCTATAGATGCCAGTAATAGCATCATAATTACTGATAGGAATAGAAACCTTTTCATGCTTATATTTTTTTGGTCTAAGGATGGGGCTTTTGGTCTACAAGAAATTAACGGACTTCGCAATAACATGGATTTGCTGAAGATAAAAAACTCCTATTTATATACTGATTACGTAATTGACGAACAGTTAAAGAGTTCAGCCGAAGAGATGGGCATAAGTATTGTGGATTATCCGGATATGGAAGCGAGGGGTATTACTAGAGTTCAGCAAATGTACGCCCCGCCGGTTAATGACGATAAGCCGCTGCCGTTTGAGCGTTATATACCATGGTTTGTAGGTATATCTTTGTTCATTATTATATTTGCTGTGGTGGTTCTTGTTTCAGTAGGAATTTCTTTTGTTCCGGTAACCAACTGATCTACGTATTTTGGGTATCTATCCAAACGGTTACAGGTCCATTGTTTACGGAAGTCACCTGCATATCCTCCCCAAAAACGCCGGTTTTAACATCTATTCCTAATGACGTTAGTTCTTCTGACAATTGGTCAAATAATTGTTTAGCTATTTTTTTGTCTGCCGCTTTGGAGAAGGAGAGTTTTGATCCCTTTGACGTCCGAGCTAATAAGGTGAACTCGCTGATCAATAAAAGGGGTTGCCTTAATTCGAGTATAGAATGACTGAATTCTTGTTTGCTAGTTGGCATTAGCTTAAGATTGGCAACTTTCTTTGCACTGTACGCTATGTCTGAAGCCGTGTCATTACGATCAACACCCACTAAAACCAGGAGCCCGGTCGCGATTTCATTAATTAATCTGTTTTTTACCCTTACATTTGCTTCTGTAACTCTTTGAATAACCAGTCGCATTTATTGAATCAATTCTAACGCTAGAACTCGTGAGGGTGTTTATGGCCGCCTTCGGATTTCCCGGTATCTGAAGAGGGTTCATCCTGAGTATTTTCAACCATTGGTTCTTCACCCGGGCTTGATGAGGCGGATTTACCACCATAATCATTCACATAGAACCCACTGCCCTTAAATACAATGGCTGGGGTACTGAATCTTCTATCTGCTGCGTCGCCGCACTCTGGGCACGATGCTTCATGCTTATCATTAAATGACTGTCTAACCGTGAATCTGTGATCACACTTGGTACATTGGTAATCGTAAAATGGCATAATCTGTTCTCAGCTTTTTATTAAATTATTGTTATTCTTCAGTGACAGTTGGGTTAGTTCCCATATCTGCTACATTTTGTTCTTGAGGTATTCCTCGATCTTCTTCACTAGCTTTATCGTACCAGTAACTTCCAAAGCCTTTGCGGGTTTTCTCGGTACTGTAAAAGCCATCTGCTTTGTAAACTATTTGTGGTGCATGTATTACACGAGTGCTATCTCCACCACATTTGGTACATTCAGAGATTGTATTGGCGTCAAAACCTTGTCTAAGTGTGAATCTGTTTTCACATTTAGAACACTTGTAATCGTATATTGGCAAGTTTTTCTCCTTGGTCCAATAATTAATCTTTGTTTTAATACTCTGGTTACACTGGTGAATAGTTTAGATATGCAAATCCACTCGGTCAAGATCGAAAGGGATTTTACTTACATAAGTGGATAGAACATTCCATGTAAATAGAAAAATCGGTGGCTGATGAAATTCTCCGTGCTATAATGATCGGAAATTAATTATAAGAATGATTGAGGAAGGCGTAACTTTTATATGGTGGAAGAGACTGAGGAAACCCCGGTAGAAAAATTGGACGTAGAGTCTAATCGAGTGGCTGAAACGGATTCAACAGAACCCGAAAATGCGGTCGTAACAGATTCAAAAGAGTCCGAAGAGGCGACTCAAACAGATTCAACAGAGCCTGAAAAAGTTACTATGAAACTTTTGCTTGAAGCTGGGGTGCATTTTGGGCATCAAACAAAGCGATGGCATCCCAAAATGAAGCCTTTTGTATTTACTGAGCGTAATGGTATTCACATTATAGATTTGCAAAAAACTCTTAAACGCCTAGAACTTGCAGCAGAATTTATTGAGACTATTAGTAAAGAGGGCAAAAACGTATTATTTGTGGGCACTAAAAAACAAGCTCAAGACACTATAAAGGCGGAAGCCGAACGGTCAGAAATGCCGTACGTTACTCACCGATGGCTCGGTGGTACTCTCACCAATTTTGCTACGATCCGTCAACGAATTTCGTATTTGCTTCTTCAAGAGGACAGGAAAGAAAAAGGTGAATTTGCCTATTTACCTAAAAAAGAGTCAGGAAAAATGGAAGACCAAATTGCAAAATTAAATAGGCAATTAGGCGGGATTAAAGATATGAACGAGTTGCCAGGTGCTATGTATGTTATAGATGCGGCTCGTGAAGGAATTGCTATAGCAGAGGCGCGCAAACTTGGAATTCCAGTTGTTGCAATAGCTGATACAGATTGCAATGTTGATTTGATAGATTACCCAATTCCGGGCAACGATGATGCCATTCGAGCTATTAAACTTATGACTGAAACTATTTCACAGTCTGTTATACAAGGAAGAAGGCAGGCAGAAGAAGAGAGATTGCGATTGGCATCTTTAGTTGGAGCAGAAATGGCAGAACAGGATATTACTGAATCAGAGCTACAATCGGAAACAGCTGATCAAGAAAGTAACTAATCAAACATTCAGAGCACTATCATAATCAAGGAGATGAATAACAGTGGTTGTCACAACGGAAATAATTAGAGATTTACGGGCTAAAACCGGAGCAGGAGTAATGGATTGTAAAAGAGCTCTAGAAGAGTCTGAAGGAGATATGGATAGAGCTACATCTCTTTTAAAAGAGTGGGGAATCTCCGCAGTCCAAAAAAAATCTTCCCGTGATGCTAATCAAGGCGTTGTCGAAACCTACATCCATGCCGGCGGGCGTATAGGAGTTATATTGGAATTGAACTGTGAGACTGATTTCGTCGCGAGGACTCCTGAGTTTCTCAGTTTGGCTCATGATCTCGCTCTTCAGATAGCTAGTATGGATCCTCAATCGATAGATGATGAAAAAACAGACGTTGCTTCTAAAGACTCTGACGGAGAAACTAGGTTGATGCATCAAGATTTTATAAAAGATCCCAATCAAACCGTTAGTGACTTGATAACTGAGGCAGTATCTAGGATCGGCGAAAATATTGTGGTCAGACGGTTCACTAGGTACGAATTAGGGAAATCATAACGGAAGTAGACCGGGGGTGGATATCTCAACTTACAAAAGAGTGCTCCTGAAAATAAGTGGCGAATCCTTGATGGGACCTCGAGCTTTTGGTATTGACGTAGATGTTGTCTCAAGCATTTCAAATCAAGTTAAGTCCATCCGAGATAGAGATGTAGAAGTTGCGATCGTAGTAGGTGGCGGTAATATGTGGAGAGGGGCGACAGCAGAAGAAGCGGGTATGGATAGAGCTACGGCAGACTATGCTGGGATGTTAGCCACAGTAATAAATGGTTTAGCACTGCAGGATGGTCTGGAGCAGGCTGGTGTGACTACAAGGATTCAGACTGCAATTACAATTCAAGCTGTCGCGGAGCCTTATATTAGGCGTAGGGCGATCAGGCATATGGAAAAAGGTCGAGTTGTGATATTTGTGGCTGGCACCGGTAATCCTTATGTCACTACGGATACTGCTGCTGCTCTAAGGTCAATAGAAGTAGGAGCCGATATTTTACTTATGGCAAAGAACCAAGTTGACGGAGTCTATGATGCTGATCCAAATGCCGTAAAAGAAGCTCAGAAATATGAAAAACTAACTTATATGGAAGCTTTAAATCAGAGGTTGGGTATAATGGATAGCACTGCCTTATCCTTATGTATGGAGAACGATTTGCCTATCATTGTATTTGATCTTTTTTCTAGAGGGAGTTTAAATAACATTCTTGATGGGTCCTCCGAAGGCACATATATAGGCGGATAAGTCTATGAATTTATGTGAAAGGTATTATTATGACGATGACGGAATTATTGATTGATGATGCTGATCAAAGGATGAGGAAGACGCGTACTGTTCTTGAAAAAGAGTTGAGTTCAATTAGAACTGGTAGAGCAAATGCTGCTCTTGTGGAAGGCCTTACTGTTGACTACTACGGCACCCCTACCCCAATTATACAAGTTGCTACAGTCAACGTTCCTGAGGCACGTTTAATAACGATTCAGCCGTGGGATAAAGGAATCGTACAAGCTATAGAAAAAACTATTTTACAATCCGATTTAGGTATATCCCCTGCAGTGGATGGAGATCTTATTCGGCTTCCCATTCCAAATTTAACCTCTGAACGCAGGAAAGAAATCGCGAAAATTGTTAGATCTAAAACAGAATCTGAGAAGGTTTCGTTAAGGAATGTTCGGCGAGATGTGTTGGATCAAATGAAGAAATTGGTTAAGGATAAAGAAGTTTCTGAGGACGAAGCAAAGCGGGCTAGTGACGCGATCCAAAAATTAACTGATAAATACTCCGGTGATATAGATAGTATGGGTGCTGCTAAAGAAGCAGAAGTCATGGAAGTATAGATTTTTCGTTGGCGGGGTTGAGATTAATTGAATTTGCCTTATGGATTAAGAGACGTAGCTAATGGCCAAATCTGAGATACCAGAACATGTAGCGGTTATTATGGATGGTAATGGCCGATGGGCCTCTAATAATGGATTACCACGTATACAAGGGCACAGAGCCGGTCTAGAAAACATAGATCGAGTGATAATTGCTTTTAGAGATGCGGGGGTCAAGTACGCCACTTTTTATACATTCTCTACGGAAAATTGGTCGCGTCCAGAACAAGAAGTAGAAGGGCTGATAGAATTACTGTATGACTCGCTAACAAGAAACATCGATTTTTTGATCAAAGAAGGTATACGACTAACCCATTTGGGGAGAACGGAAAATCTTCCCCAGCATGTTGTCAATTTAATCAGTAAGACGATTGAATCCACTAAAAACAATAGTAGGATTACTGTTTCCATAGCTTTTGACTACGGGGGAAGGCATGAAATTTTGCGAGCTGTTAAACTCTTGATTCAACAGGGGTTACATGCAAAGGATATTACAGAAAAAGTATTTGGATCTAATTTATATACAAAAGAGTTGCCGGATCCCGATTTGATAATTAGGACTGGCGGAGAAATGCGTTTAAGCAATTTCCTAATATGGCAATCAGCATATTCTGAGTTTTATACTAGCCCAGTTTTGTGGCCGGATTTTGGGCCTCCGGAAGTGGAATCGGCGATTTCGGAATATAAATCCAGAGATAGAAGATTTGGTGGAATCTAATAGATTCCACCCGCGAGGTATTGATGAAACTCTTAGAATCCAATTTTTCTCGACGGCTCGTTGTAACCGTTTTGGGTATTCCCCTAATATTGGCAATTATTATCGGTGGACCGATTCCTCTTTATTTATTCATAAATTTAATAGTTTTAATCTCATTATTTGAGATAAAAAAACTACTTGATAATGTTAATCTCAAATTGTCTCCGTACTTATTTGTCCCTTTAACTATAGGAATAATCTATTTTATGACAAATGTAGAGGCATATCTTAGGAATTCTATTTTCATTACTTCTGTTATTTTTGTAGGCATTGCAGCTGCTGTTTTAACTGATAAACGATTCCCCATCCAACAGAGGAAACTAAAGAACCCCCTTCAAAATAACGTAGTCGGTGTATACCCTGGGATCAAAAATTTCCTTGTTACCGTTTCAGCAACTTTGATTATGTCAGTGTTCTTATCTTATGCAATCTTGTTGAAGCAGCTACCTTTAGGTACAGAATTGCTTACGACAACGATATTCGGCGTTTTCGCGTTTGATACCGGTGCTTACGTTTTTGGCACAATTTTTGGCAAGAATAAAATGGCTCCGTCAATAAGCCCCGGGAAAACGTGGGAGGGCGCTATTGCTGGCACGATTATTGGTGTATCAACTGTATTGGCATGCAGTAGTATTTTGGGAGTTGGGCTCGATATATTAATCGTGGTCATGTTGGGGATTATTGTTGTCCTACTTGGGCAAACCGGAGACCTTTTAGAATCCTATTTCAAGCGTAAGATGAAATCAAAAGATTCAAGTAGGCTTCTGCCAGGCCACGGTGGCGTTTTAGATCGAATTGATTCAATTGTTATTGTTCTTCCTGCTGTTTATTATTGGTTACTATTGTGGGTATAAAGAAGAATATTGCAGTTCTCGGTTCAACTGGATCGATAGGAACTCAAACGTTGGCTATAGTTAGAGATAACCCTGACCTTTTTGCTATAACTGCTCTCGCAGCAGGTAATATGTCAGAGGTTTTTGCTAACCAGGTTAATGAATTTTTACCTAGTAAGATTAATCTACTAAACGGAAACATCAATAGCTCAAGGTACAATTTTGATCTCGAAATGGTCGATACGGATGCAATTGTTTCTGATCCTGACATAGATATCGTTGTTATGGCTATACCAGGGTTAGCTGCTTTACAGCCAACGCTAAAGGCTTTAGAGAACGATAAAACAGTTGCACTGGCAAGTAAGGAGGTTTTAGTGGTTGCAGGTGAAATTATTGAACCCAGTATCAGATTTCCTTTTACAAGAGTACTTCCTTTGGATAGTGAGCATAGTGCAATTTGGCAAAGTCTTCGTGGTGAGATGGAACCAGAGAATCAATTAAGTAAATTGATCTTAACGGCTTCCGGGGGGCCATTCAGGGGAATGGATCCTTCCTTGATTCGCGATGTGACCCCACAAAAAGCATTGAACCACCCGACCTGGAAGATGGGATCTAAAGTCACTATAGACTCTGCTACGCTCATGAATAAAGCCTTCGAGGTTATTGAAGCGCATTGGCTTTTTGATGTTGGCTATCGTGATATTGAAGTACTAGTACATCCCCAGAGTATCGTACACTCTATAGTAGAATTTATAGATGGAACGCTTAAAACACAGCTATCTATGCCAGATATGCGATTACCTATTCAATACGCTTTGTCTTACCCGGACCGCCTCCCAAGGTCTTCTAGTTTTCCATCTCGAGAAATCTATGAAATGCCTGACTTTACATTTGAAGCTCTGGACAAGGAAACTTTTCCGTGTTTTGGGATAGGATTAGAGGCTGGGATTCGTAAAGGGACATATCCTGCTGTTCTCAATGCAGCTGATGAAGAAGCTGTCAAATTTTTCTTGCATGGTACGGTGCCATTCTATGGTATTTCAGAGTTAATAGAAGAAACTCTCGATAAACATAACCCTGTGTCTAATCCTAATCTTGAAGATATATTGAAATCAGATGCTTGGGCTAGAAATAAAACAAGAGAAATATTGATGGAAAGATACTGACTAATGTCGATTTTACTAACAATTATTATATTTCTAATAGTTTTAACTGTTTTGGTACTGGTTCATGAACTTGGGCACTATTGGTCTGCGCGTAGGTTAGGGATAACAGTAGAAGAGTTTGGTCTCGGCTTTCCTCCTAGATTTAGATCGATCAAAAATAAAGGTACAATCTACTCATTGAATTATTTACCTCTTGGAGGGTTCGTTCGCCTGAAAGGTGAATCAGACCCTACCATCCCAGGTGGATTTGCCTCAAAAGGCGTGCTAGCAAGATTCGTTGTGATATTTGCGGGTCCCGCCATGAATTTTATTTTAGCAATTATTCTTTTTTCGTTTTTAGCTACGGCAACCGATCGTATCGAATCGGCAGATATTATAATAGAAGCCGTATCCAAGGACTCCCCTGCAGAATTAGCAGGTATAAAGAAGGGAGATATTTTAACTTCGATAGATGGAGTATATTTGGACGACCCCAGAGATTTCTCGAAAGCATTCGATTTAGATTCAGATAAAACAACTAGAATTATTGTGAGAAGAAATTTTGAAACCAAAGAGATATCTCTAATTCCAAGATCGAACCCACCTGTTGGGCAAGGCCCGATGGGTATAGAGGTGGGCTTGATAAATGTGATTTACGATGAAATTAAACTATGGCAATCTCCATATTATGGTATTGTTTTAGCTTGGGATAATACGTTTTTGATATACAGTGAAATAGGTAAATGGATTGCTGGATCAAAAACACCCGAGATAACGGGTCCAGTAGGGATTGCACAAATTACTGGTGAGGCCGCTCAGGCAGGCCTGGTGCCATTAGTTTATTTGGTTGCAATGTTAAGTTTAAATTTGGGGATATTGAATTTGTTACCCATACCTGCATTGGATGGAGGAAGGATTCCGTTTTTGGTTCTGGAATTTATTAGAAATGGAAAACGGATACCTCCCAACGGAGAAAGAATCGTGCACGCTATAGGGTTTGCATTTTTGATAAGCTTAATAATGTTTGTGACACTGGGTGTCGACATACCTAGATTACTAAACTGAATAATTAGATACTGGAAATGTGTCTGCATTTACTAGTAGAATATAGCTTACAGATTATGTTCGAACGAAGATTAACTAGACAGATTGCAATAGGAGACACCGTCATCGGCGGTGACGCTCCGATATCTGTTCAATCAATGACAAAGACTGATACTAGGGACATAAAAAGCACAATACGACAAATTAAAGAACTAGAAGATGCCGGCTGTGAAATTATTCGTTGTGCTGTGCCTGACTTAGAAGCGGCAGATGCACTAGCGGAGATCAAGAAGAACATTAGTATACCTCTTGTTGCGGACATTCATTTTCACCATAATCTTGCATTGAAATCAATAGAAAATGGGGTTGATGCGTTGCGGTTAAACCCAGGAAATATTAGGGATTCGGATAAAGTTCGTGAGGTAGTGAAAGCAGCAAAAACACGATCTATTCCTATAAGGATAGGTGTTAATTTTGGCAGTTTGCCACCTATAGGAGGAATTGGTAAAACTGGTGATTTCCATAGACTTGCTGATGGGGTAAACAAGCTTGCAAAAGATAGTAAGGAAACGGATGCTGAATACAATGTTGTAGACCACATGGTTAATACGGCGTTGTGGGAAGTCGCAATACTAGAAGACATGGATTTTGATCAAATAAAAATATCTGTTAAAGGTTTTGATGTTCCTATGACTGTGGATGCATACACGAGATTATCTGATAAGGTTGATTACCCCTTACATTTGGGTATAACCGAAGCAGGGACTCCTCTAAACGGCTCTATAAGGAGTGCCGTAGGACTTGGAACTTTGCTGGCAATGGGAATCGGGGATACCATAAGGGTATCGCTCGCAGGTGATCCTGTATTAGAAGTTGAAGCCGGTTATGAGATACTTAAATCCCTTAATCTGCGTAATAAAGGTGTAACACTGGTTGCCTGCCCTTCTTGCGGACGGGCTGATGTAGACATCGTGAAGTATGCCAACATGGTTGACGAAGCATTGAAAAAATTTGATAAACCCGTAAAGGTAGCGGTAATGGGATGCGAGGTTAATGGGCCAGGCGAAGCTAAAGACGCTGATATTGGTATAGCTGCTGGAGTTGGCAGAGGAATCATATTTAGGAAAGGGCAAAAAGTTAAGGTAGTTCCTGAATCCGAATTCCTCCCTGCTTTGATTGAAGAGATGGAGAAGATTGACCTGGAATCAAAATGAACGATTCAAGTGTCAGAAAAAAATTATGAGGATCTCCCAGTTATTTGGAAAAACACTACGAGAAGATCCGGCCGATGCAGATACGAGCAGTCATAGGCTTCTAATCAAAGCGGGGTTTATAAACCAACTGGTTTCAGGAGTTTATAGCTATTTACCTTTGGCTTTGCGTTCATTAAACAAGATTGAAACTATAATAAGAGAAGAAATGAATTTGGCCGGCGCTCAAGAAATTTTATTGCCTACATTACAGCCTGAAGAAATTTGGAAAAGAAGTGGTAGATCAGTAGCTTTTGGAGAAACACTTTTTAGGTTGAAAGATAGAAGAGATCGTGATTTGGTGTTGGGCCCTACCCATGAAGAAGTGATAACCGAGCTGGTTAAAGGCCACATAAGGAGTTACCGAGATCTCCCCGTAAATCTTTACCAAATTCAAACAAAACTTCGTGATGAGGCTCGACCACGAGCCGGCTTGATAAGAGTGAGAGAGTTTGCAATGAAAGATGCGTACTCTTTCCACTCAACCCAAGAAGATCTTGATAAAACGTATGATGGAATGGTTAGCGCGTATCAAAGTATTTTTAGCCGATGCGGATTGGATGTCAGAGCTGTTGATGCCGATAGTGGCGCCATTGGAGGAAAGGACTCCCAGGAATTTATATTGCTGACCGACACTGGAGAAGATGAAATTGTTTTGTGTGGTAGCTGTGACTATGCAGCTAACATGGAAAAAGCTCAATCTAATATCGAACGCGTTATAGACGATACAAAAGGTGGGCTGAAAGAAGTTTATACTCCGGGTATAAAAACGATAGATGCTTTAAGTAAAGAGTTCCATGTGCCCCAAACAAAAATATTAAAAAGTGTTGCTTATGTTGCTGATGGTGCCTTGGTATTAGTTATGATCAGAGGCGATTTGGACGTTAATGAAACTAAACTGGTCAATTATCTGGGAGCACAAAACATACATATCGCAACCGATGTTGAGTTACGTGAGGAAGGCCTAATTCCTGGTTTCATATCTCCTTTAGGACTGGAAGGTGTGAGAGTTGTCGGAGATCACTCTGTGGTACCAGAATTAGATGTTATCGTCGGAGCCAATAGAGAAGATTACCATTACACCGGTGCTCGCCACGGATTTGATTTCACAATAGCTGAATCCGTTGATTTGAATAGGGTTCAAGAGGGACAGGAATGCGTAGAATGTGGAGGTAAATTAACCATAAACAAGGGGGTTGAAGTCGGTCATGTGTTTAAATTGGGGACGAAATTCAGTGAAACCTTTGGAGCTACTTTTTTGGATAGTGACGGAACGGAAAAGCCGATGATCATGGGGTGCTATGGAATAGGAGTTGGTCGAATTCTAGGGGCAGCGGTTGAAAGTAACCATGACGATAAAGGGATTGTTTTCCCTAAAGCTATATCTCCAGCTCAAGTAATAATAGTTGCACTAAATACCGATGATGCAACAGTTGATGCAGCTGCAAATCTGCTTTATGAAACCCTTATCGGACAAGGGATTGAAGTTATCATAGATGATCGAGATGAATCACCGGGTGTTAAATTTGCTGACGCTGATTTAATAGGCATCCCGTTCAGAGCCACTATAAGCGCTCGATCTATAAAGAATGGTAATACAGTGGAAATAAAAAACCGAATGGATGGGAACGACCAATTAATTCATCTTCCTCTTGATGATGTGGAAAAAATAATAGAGGCGGTCACGTAGAGATAATACTATGGCTAATCAAAATGAAGGAGATAAAGAGCAAAAACTTTCTTCATGGGGATTAGTGCAGCCGGCTGTATTGATACTTATCATGGAGGAACCTCGGCACGGTTATGCGTTGTTGGAAGAATTGAAGACTAGAGGTTTCCTGCCGAATTCTGCCGATGGAGGCAATGTATATAGGGGATTAAGGAAAATGGAGGCTGAGGGAAAAGTAATTTCTCGGTGGGTTCATTTTGATGGTAAAGGCCCTCGACGCCGCATTTATCAGATCACACAAAAAGGTAAAGATTCTCTTTATGAGGAAGCTCTTGGTTTGGCTGAACGTGCTAAATTCATTGAACTTTTTTTATCACAGTTCAGAAGAATTTTTTCGAACGAATTATAATCGCTAGCCTCTCTATAAGTTTGGATTTACATTTATGGTACAAAAAAGTAAACTAATTTTCCCTGAAATATCTTGGGGTATTAAAGAGGCATTATTTGCTGTTTTAGTTAGTATTGCGGGCCCGATTGTCGCTTCGATAGGGATTGGATATGCCCTAAGTAGTATCTCCAGTATCTCTGATGGCTACCCACTGATGGAACTTTACGTATTACTGATGAGTTTTATGGCGCAAATAATTATGCTGAGTTCAGTTTGGTTTATAGCTTTTCACAAAAAGAAGTTGAGTCTTAATAAATTGGGGATAAATAAACCAGATGCTCATCTATTTTTACGATTTGTGCCCGCTGCGGTGTTATTCACTCTTCTTGTTCCTGTTTTATATTCTATAGCAATATCTTTGCTTAATATGAACTATTTACAGCCGGCAAGTTTACCGGAATCGATAGTTTCAAATCGAGTGTCGGTATTGATTTTCGCGGCTATGGCAGTATTTGTTGCCCCGTTTGTTGAAGAAGTATTTTTTCGTGGATTTATTTACCCAGCTATAGCCAATAAGTATGGGGTTATCGTGTCTGCTGTTTTAACTTCGATCCTGTTTGGTTTGGCACATATTGTTGCGGCAAATGCAATCATCGCATTTTTTATTGGTTTGATACTGGTTTATGTGTATCATCAGACTACTAATCTGCTGGCACCAATTTTGGTCCACTCAGCCTTTAACCAGATTAGTGTGATTATAATAATGGTAAGTTTATGAATCGTGTAAAAGATCTGTTCAAGTCTACTAAGGAAAATGGCCGTGCTGCTTTATCTATGTATGTCACTGCTGGCTACCCAAATTTAGATGCCAGCTATTCGATTATTAAATCAGCCATTGACGCCGGAGTAGATATAGTAGAACTTGGTGTTCCTTACAGTGATCCTTTAGCTGATGGAACCACTATTCAAAATGCCTCTACCGCTGCTTTGTCCAATGGGGTTACGCTCCAAAATTGTATTGATTTAGCAGTCTTATTGAGAGCAGCGTCTCCAAACACTCCAATAGTGTTAATGGGTTACTATAATCCCTTTTTACAGTACGGTATTGAAAATTTGTCAAAGGAATGCGGGTTAGCTGGTATTGACGGTTTGATCGTGCCAGACCTACCTCCGGAAGAATCTGGTGTTTTGCAGGACGCTCTAAATCTTCACGGACTTGATCTTATTTATTTATTAGCTCCTACCAGTGATGCTGCTAGAGTTGAACAAGTGATAAGACGTACTACGTCGTTTATTTATTGTGTTAGCGTTACTGGTGTTACAGGAGCGCGCTCAACTATAGAAGCGGATGGTCTTGAACTTGTAAGTCAAGTTAAAGAGGCAACTGAATTTCCCGTCGCTCTGGGCTTTGGTATATCTACGCCTGCACACGTTAGAGAAGCTTCTGGTGTAGCAGATGCAGTGATTGTCGGAAGTGCTTTCGTAGATAAGATTAACAATGATCTTGAAGGAGATCTGCCCAAGGTTATAGCAACTTATGTAGATGAATTAAGAAAAGCGTTGTAGTAATAGTATTAGTATATGATTTTAAATTTGTGAGGGTGTAAATTTATGACACAGTTAAGAGGGATCAGAGGAGCTACAACTATCGAGAATGATGTTCGAGAAGAAATTCTGGACTCTACAGAAGATTTATTGAAGCAACTAATAAGTGATAATGACTTATCAGTCGATGATGTTGCGAGCGCGATTTTTACTGTGACTCCTGATATAAAAGCAGCTTTTCCAGCTGAAGCTGCACGAGTTCGATTAGGGTGGACTGATGGCGCATTTATATCAGCTATGGAAAGCCCGGTGCCAGGAGCACCTGTCAAATGTATCAGAATATTATTGTTGGTGAACACAACAAAATCTAAAACTGAAATCCATCATGTTTATTTGAAAAGAGCTTCGGAACTTAGAAAACGTGGACTGAATGAATAGTAATTTTCGGGAGATAATTGATCAGTGTCGTTAACAGCGCTACAAGAAATTCAGAGTGCCAAAGTTTCTCAAGGCACTGTACTTACTATAGGTACTTTTGATGGTGTCCACAGAGGACATCAGGCTATTATTTCTGCGGTTATTGATAGGGCTAAAAAAGACGCATATCTTGCCGGATGTATAACGTTTAAGGCGAGCCCTAGAGAAACCTTAAGACCTCAACAGTCTTTTCGTTATCTAATGTCTTTAGAGGAACGTATAGATATGCTAAGGAACTCTGGTTTAGATTTAGTTTTACCGTTAACTTTCGACTTAGACTTGGCCTCTGTTGAGGCAGGTGAATTTGTTAAGTATTTGGTTGACTACTTAAATCTTAAACATTTGATTGTTGGGCCAGATTTTGCTCTTGGGTACAAACGTAAGGGTACGATTAAGGTGCTTAGAGAGATTGGCCAAAGTAAAGGTTTTACGGTGGAATCAATTGATTCTACTGATATGTCTAGCGATCGGGTTAGCAGTACCCGTTTAAGACGCTTGTTAAGCGAAGAAGGCAGTGTGGAGCTGGCTGAGCGGCTTCTAGGTCGTCCTCATTCCATTGAATCTTCAGTGATAAAAGGTCATGAACGCGGGCGCACAATTGGTTATAGAACTGCAAACATAGCGGTTCCCATTAATAGAATTA
>MDTE01202337.1_pt1 | contig 59116 bp, 55 predicted proteins | sample 811231 | NCBI WGS metagenome assembly MDTE01 (sample SAMN05326651, study PRJNA326480) | marine metagenome | isolation source: seawater | place: Indian Ocean: Red Sea | collected 2010
AATCTAGAGCTGTAGTATTACTCATCCTCGTACGTTCGAGTTGCAACTCTGCTTCTCGAACTCTTTCTTGGGCAGCAAACACATCATCTTGAACTTCAGTCACTGTTCTAGATACACCATCAACAGTAACTGCTCTGCCAGTATCACAAATTCTAATAGGCATTTGCTCAACAACACTGCCATAAGTATCCTTTAAGATTTCACCAGTCTCTTCAAACACCTGATAAACTGGTCCAACCATATACGTGTATCCACCATATTCTGTCTCTTCATTTACTGTAATATGCATATAATCAGTATCATCATCATTATCATTTTCTACAATATTAACTATACAACCATCAATTGCTTTTTGTATTTTCAATTGACGTTCTTTCATGTTATTCAAATGTTCACGTGCATTGTCTAATGAGCTAGTAGCTGAACCAATATCTGCTAACTCTACATCTTGCTCAGCACGCAATAAATCAAATTCAGCATCTCGTAGTTCGTCTTGCAATGATTCAATATCAGGATTCAACAAACTATCTAATTCTTCTTCTTTGTCTCTCAAAGTATCCTTTGCTATAGCAAAACGTTGTTCTGCAGATGCAATTGCTGCACTTGTTGGAGACAACAATTCTTCAAATGCTTCTTGAGCATCTGAAACTGCCTGTCTAGCACGAGCAACATCTGTTTGCGATGGTTTCAACAAACTTTCAAGATTATCCTCTGCTATTATAAGATCTCTTTTTGCATTACTTATCTGCAAACCAGTAGGATTAAGTAAATCATCAAGTTCATTGCGTGCTGAAATCAAATCAGCCTGTGCCAAAATAACATTTTGAGGAGCACTTAAAGGATCAAGCTTAAGCATAACATCTCCCTTTTTAACATTATCACCAACACTTACTAATACATCGTCAACAATGCCACTAGTTTCCCAATAAATGTCTCCAGACTGTGCAGCAGTCAAAATACCCGAAGTATCAATCTTTCTTTCTGCAGTTAGTAATATAACTTCACCAGTTTCAACTGCATCATCTTCAGATGAGTCTCCAAATAAATTCCTAATAAATCCAACAGGACCTTGACGACTATTACCTGACTTACCTTTACCATCGACAAAATTAGAATCTGTTTTTTCAACAGTATCAGTAATTTGCGAATCAGATGCTTGCTGCATTGGCAAAATAATACGAGCAAGACCAAATACAACTATACCCAAAATTACCAATACACCAATAACCACAAGCCATCTCGGCACAACACGCATACTTTTAGGTTCCATAAATTTTTATACCTCTTTTACATTTTGCTTGATTCGACAAAAATACAACCAAATAATTGCATGTTTGTTAAAAAATACAATTTCAACGCAATTATTTTACACGAACATTATTAAAAAACAATTAATATATTATATATAGCAGTTATTTTTGTTTGCCAAACAACCAAACAGCAGGTATCAAAAAAATGACAGTAAATCCTATCATCATGTAAACATTCACTATTAATGGTCTGATTGCTATAGTATGAAGAGATTCTACCGGTACTAAACCACTTAAAGAGATTTGTCTAAGCGGATCAACACCATAAGTGACAGGATCTATATTTGACAAGAAATACATCCATGCAGGAACACCTCTTAAGGGAAAGAAAGCTCCTGATAGGAAAAACATTGGTAATAAAACAAAATTGATTAACATATGAAATCCTTCCATTGACTTCTGTCTTGCAGCAATTAAAATACCAAGTGAAGTCATCATTAATGCCAGTAACATCATCATACATATTAAAACAATCAATTGGTCTATTGACAAAGATATATTCAGTATCGGAGCCAAAAATAATATAATAATACCTTGCAATAAGGCTATGGTAGTACCACCAGCAACTTTCCCTAAAGCAACTGCTATTCTTGACACTGGAGCCACCATCACCTCTTTCAAAAAGCCAAACTCTCTATCCCAAACAATTGATACTGCAGAAAACACAGATGTAAACAATATTGTCATAGTGAGGACTCCTGGAAACATAAATTGCTTGAAGTCAACATTACCACCACCCATCTCAGCCATAGCAGGTGCTAAACCACTTCCAAAAGTAAACAAATAAACAACTGGCATAGCCAAAGACGACAAAGTGCGAACTCTATCACGCCTAAAACGCACAATATCTCTATACCAAATAGTATAACCACCTCGTAAATTTCTGGACAGATTTTTCACAAAATTATTATTCATAATCAGCACATTTCTCCAAGATTATCTACCTTTCCATCTTCGCATACCACTTCGAACCTTCTCTTTGTTTCCCGGATCATAATCTCTTATGGTATGTCCAGTTAGTTTAATAAAAACATCCTCAAGCGTTGGTTGTCGCAATGAAACACTCTTTACCTCAATATTGCTGTTATCACTTCCTGATAACAATGAAAGCATCTCGGGAATAAATTGATCACCTCGTTTAGTTTCAATAATAAGATCATTATTTGGTCCATATCTAGTTTGAACATCTGTCAAACCCTTCATCTTATTGAAAGACAGTTTATTGTCAGATGTGTCTACAGTAATAATATCTCCTCCTAACATAGACTTAAGGTTTGCGGGAGTATCAAGACCAACTATTTGACCATTATCAATAATAGCTATACGATCACAATGTTCAGCTTCTTCCATATAATGAGTAGTCATAAACATTGTTACTCCCCTATTATCTCTCAAAGTAATTAGATACTGCCATATGTGTCTTCGAGTTTGTGGATCCAGTCCAAGTGTTGGTTCGTCCAAAAATAATATCTTAGGATCATGTAGAAGACCACGAGCAATTTCTAAACGCCTTTTCATACCTCCCGAATAATTTTGAACCACTTCATGAACACGATCTTCTAAATCTACAATCCTTACCAAGTCCAAGGATTTTTGCTGAAAGTCACTATGAGATAAACCATACAACATACTATGAAATTGTAAGTTTTCCAACCCTGTCAACTTATCATCCAAACTAGCATCCTGAAAAATAATGCCAATTGACTTTCTGACATCTGACTGACATTCAACCACGTCATAATTATTTACTATAGCTCTTCCTGAGGTCAACTTAAGTAAAGTACATAACATATTTATTGTTGTAGTTTTACCAGCACCGTTTGGACCCAAAAAACCAAAAATTTCGCCAGGTTCAACTGTAAAACTTATCTTATCTACCGCTACAGCACTACCAAATTTACGCTCAAGATGATCAACTACAATTGAACCCATACAATCCCCTTATAACACTTTCTGTAATAGCACAACCGGTATCTGACGAGTTGTGCGTTTTGTATATCTTTCCAGCCAAGGAAGCAGTAGACCTAGTCGCTCACTTTCGCTGCCATGCATTTGAACAGCCCTAACTGTCATCACTTCCTCACCAACCTCTAGTACTGCTTCAGATTGACAAAGAATATTCAAAAACCATGATGGATGATGGTCTCTGCCACCATTTGAGGCAACAACTACATAATTCTTCCCTTCTTTTGCTGCTCCTAAAGGAACAGTATGAAACATTCCTGTATTTCTACCAGTTGTAGTTAACAGTATTACTCTTCTACCCTGTACTGAACCAAATATTTTGCCTTTAGTATTTCTATATATAGCAATATGTAATCGCATTATTATTCTAATTACAGGTCTAATTAGCAATATATTAGTTAACATTTTAGTGACAACAATCTAAATTATTACCAATAATTTAATCAAGATGAGTTAAGTATACTGCATAATCAACAAACAAAAGATTATAATATGCAATTATCACAATCAATTGTGCTATTTGCACAATCATGCTTCATATGATACACTACCGCGGTTTGAGGAAAATATGAAAATTTGTCATAGTTGCATAATAAAAATAAAAAAGTTCAAGCCCGCTCTAAATAGGGTTGGCTAATTAGCTAATAGACACATATTTTATTACCAAATATTCAAGTACGAGTGTCGTAAGCAAATACCAACCCCATACTAGGGGTTTTTTTTATTTTAGAAATAATACTAACTTGTAGAGGACAGATAAAGTAATGAATACTGATAACATAACAACAACCAGTGAGTGTCCTGAATGTGCTGGAGAACTATTATTAAATCAAGCAGAACTTGGTGAAATATTGGTATGTGATGACTGTGGCGCAGAGTTAGAAATCCTTTCGTTAGAACCACTATCAATAGCACTAGCACCTCAAGAGTCGGAAGACTGGGGAGAGTAACACAAATCAATCGTTGAGATAATGTTATGCATATTGGAGTAATATATTCTAGACTCAGAGTAGAAGAGAAATGGATTTTTAATGCTTTAAAAGACAGGAAAATCTCATATGAACGTCTGCTAGATAGCGAAGCTATATTTGAACTGACAAACCCAAATTTTGATTGGTCAAGATTCGATTGTATTCTTGTTAGAAGCATAAGTACTAGCCGTGGGTTAGTACTTACAAGAATATTAAATTCATTTGGTATACCTACAATTAATTCACATACCGTTTCAGAAATTTGTAGCGATAAAATTGCTACAACAATTGCCTTAAAAAACAAAAACATACCGCAACCAAAATCATTAGTTGCATTTACAGAAAAACAAGCCATCTCAGCAGGAGAAATGATAGGTTACCCATATGTAGTAAAACCTACAATAGGTTCGTGGGGAAGATTAGTTAACAAAGTGAATGACAGAGATGCAGCAGAAGCAATATTCGAGCATCGTAAAGTACTAGGAAATTATCAACACCACATATATTATCTACAAGAACTAATTGAAAAACCTGGAAGAGATATTAGAGCTTTTGTCATTGGGAAAAAAACTCCGGTTGCAATCTATCGTGAATCCGAACATTGGCTTACTAACACTGCTTTAGGAGCGATTGCGACCCCTTGCAAGGTAACACCAGAATTACATGAAGCATGCCAAAGAGCTGCAGAGGCTGTTGGTGGCGGAGTATTAGCAGTTGATCTATTAGAAGACCCAAATAGAGGATTACTTATAAATGAAATTAATCACACAATGGAGTTTCATTCAACAGTACCACTAACAGGAATAGATATACCAAACTTAATCATTGATCACATATTACAGGAATTAAAATGAGCATTCGAATATCAATACTAGGTGGATCCGGATACACAGCAGGAGAAATTATTCGTTTAGTGGTAAACCACCCTCAACTTCAACTGGATCAGGTGGTTTCACTAAGTCAATCTGGACAACCTCTTTGGAAATCACATCCTCATTTAAGAAGTCTCGACTTACCAAAATTTATATCTATTGATGCTTTAACACATACAGATATTCTTATATTAGCTCAACCGCATGGTATATCTCAAAACAAAATAGACTACTATGCAGATATGGCCGATAAAATTGTTGATCTATCCTCAGACTTTAGGCTAAACAATACAAATAATTATCAACAATGGTACGGATCGGAACATTCTTCACCAGATTGGTTATCAAAATTCGTATATGGACTACCTGAAATAAACAGACAAAAAATTAGTAATACCAATTATGTAAGTGGCGTAGGATGTAATGCTACTGCAACGATATTAGCACTACTACCATTAGTTCAACATAACCTACTGTTAGAAAACCAACCAATCATATCAGAAATAAAAACCGGGTCTAGTGAAGGTGGTGCACAATACAATTCAAGTAGTCATCACCCAGTTAGAAGTGGTGCTGTACGAAGCTATGGAGCAGTGGGTCATAGGCATACTGCAGAAATACTGGAAGTTCTACAAATTAAAAACCTTCACATCAGTTTGACAGCAATTGAAATGGTTAGAGGAGCATTAGCAACTGTTCACGGATTTGTTGATCCAAGTACTAATCTAAAAGATTTATGGAAAGCCTATAGATCTACTTATAAAAATGAGCCTTTTGTAAGAATCGTAAGAGACAATCAAGGAAATTATCGTCGTCCAGAACCTAAAATTATTTCCGGAAGTAATTTTGCAGATGTAGGCTTTGACTTAGATAGTGAAACTGGACGAATAGTATCTATCTGTGCTATTGATAACCTAATGAAAGGTTCAGCAGGATCAGCAATACAATGTATCAATATTATGTGCGGCTTTAACGAAACTACTGGGCTAAAATTTACAGGATTACACCCTATATAGGAGAAATATAGAATGATCGTAGTAAAAATCGGTGGAGCCAGCGGAATCAACACAAAGCATATTATCAATGACATAACTAAAATAAATAAAACTGGCTCTGATATGCTAGTGGTACATGGTGGATCTGAACTTGCCACTAATTTAGGAAAAGAACTTAATTATCCTCCTAAATTTGTTACTTCTCCTAGTGGACACACAAGTAGATATACCGATAAACGTACACTTGATATATTTGTGATGGCTACTAGCCTAATAAACAGAAATTTAGTGCGTACTTTGCAAGAGTCTGGCGTTAATGCGATAGGAATCAGTGGAATTGATGGAAAAATATTATCAGCCAGACGAAAATCAACACTTCGCATAGTAGAAAATGGAAAACAAAAAATCATAAGAGATGACTATACAGGTAAAATTACTTGCGTCAACATAATGCCTATTAAAATAATGCAAAATGCTGATTACCTACCAGTAATGGCGCCAATTGCAATATCACATGAAAAAGAAATCTTAAATGTAGATGGAGATAGAGCTGCTGCTGAACTAGCTGGCAAACTAGATGCAAAAAGTCTAGTTATATTAAGTAATGTGTCCGGACTCTTATCTGATATAGCAGATCCAAATAGTTACATACCTAAAATAACCGGTAAACAAGAAATAGAACATGCTACTAATAACATTGCACAAGGACGCATGAAAAGAAAGTTGATAGCTGCTAATGAGGCATTATCTGCCGGAGTAGATCAAGTGATAATTGCCAATGCAAACATCAAGTCACCAATTACAAATGCTTTGCAAGGCAAAGGTACTATCATCAATGGCTAAATTTCAACTCAACGAAGATAAACATACTAGTGGAGTATATTTCAAACGTGACATTACAATTGTACGAGGAAAAGGTGCACTAGTATGGGATGAAAACGGAAACGAATATATAGACTGCGTCTCTGGACAAGGAGTTGCTAATATTGGCCACTGCCATCCAGAATTAGTACAAACAATAGAGCAACAATCTAATATGCTAATTACTTGTCCAGAAATATTTTACAATGATCAACGATCTAAACTACTAACAAAATTATCCGAACTTAGTCCAGGCAACATGCAACGTATCTTCTTATGTAACTCTGGTACTGAAGCAATTGAAGCATCTATCAAATTTGCAAGATTAAGTACAAAGAAAACAAAAATCATAAGTGCTCTACGAAGTTTTCATGGCCGTACAATGGGATCACTTAGCTTGACTGGTCAAAAAAAATACAGTCAACCTTTTGCACCATTACTCCCAGGAATAACTCAAATACCTTATAACAACGTAGAAAAATTGACACAAACTTTTGATGATGATACAGCTGCTGTAATAATGGAAGTCATACAAGGAGAAGGAGGAGTCAGACTTGGTGATAGACAATTTCTAGAAACGGTCCAAGAACTCTGTAACACCAATGAAGCACTTTTCATAATTGATGAAGTACAAACAGGTTTAGGACGTACTGGTAAATTGTTTGCTACTGAACATTTTAATCTAAAACCTGACATTTTGTGTATAGCAAAATCCCTTGGTGGAGGCATACCAATGGGAGCAACTATTTTAGGATCACGCATACAAAACATCCATGCTGGTAGCCATGGTACCACATTCGGAGGCAATCCCCTAGCTTGTGCTGCAGCAAATACTGTTCTAGACATCATAAATGACAAGAAATTACTTGCAGATACCATAAACTATGGAGAATATATCACTGAATGTCTTAAAAAACAGAATTTATCTAATATCAGAGAAGTCAGAGGATTAGGTCTAATGATTGGAATAGAACTAAAACATAAAGTAACACCTGTTTTAAAAGAACTTCAAAATCAAGGTATATTAGCATTACCTGCTGGCAACACTGTTTTACGCTTGCTGCCCCCACTAGTTATAACAAAAGATCAAGTTCAAACAGTAACTAATGCAATTATAAGAATTCTAACAAATATTAGTTAAATCAATTGCACAGGACACTAAATGTTTCCAAATAACATCCAAATTATCGAAAGTACTTTACGCGAAGGTGAACAATTCGTAGGAGCATCATTTAGTACAGAAGATAAAATACAGATTGCCCAATCACTATCTAACTTCGGAGTTGAATACATAGAACTTACCTCACCCTGCGCATCTCCTAACTCACTAGAAGATTGCATAAAAATAGCCAATCTGAATCTAAACTCAAAAATATTAACTCACATAAGATGTCACCTAGAAGACGCAAAGGTCGCATTGGCCACAGGAGTCGACGGAATTGACGTAGTAATAGGAACAAGTTCATACCTGAGAGAATTTAGTCATGGAAAATCAATTTCCCAAATAATAGACACAGCAACCGATGTACTAACCTACATAAAAAAACAAAATAGTGCAATTGAACTTAGATTCTCAACTGAAGACTCTTTTCGTAGCAGCAAAACAGATTTGATAAAAGTCTATCAAACAATCAATGATTTGAACGTAGTTGACCGCTTTGGTATTGCTGACACAGTTGGAATAGCTACCCCAGATTCAGTCTATGATTTAGTTGAAACAGTCAGGTCAATCACCGATGCAGACATAGAATTTCACGGACACAATGATACAGGCTGTGCTATAGCCAATAGCTATTCAGCTCTAACTGCTGGTGCAACCCATATAGATACTACAGTACTAGGTATAGGTGAAAGAAATGGAATTACTTCACTAGAAGGCTTAATAGCCCGCCTATACGCAATCGATCCAGAAAGTATACGTAACAAATATAAACTACATTGTTTGCATGAGCTAAATCAACTTGTGGCAGATAAAGTTGAAATAGAAATTCCATTTAATCATTACATAACTGGTTTAACTGCATTTACGCATAAAGCAGGTATCCATGCTAAAGCAATTCTAAATAATCCTGAAACTTATGAAATCTTAAATCCCAATGATTTTGGACTCACTAGATATATATCAATTGCTCACAAACTTACTGGATGGAATGCCCTACAAGATAGAGCTTCTCAACTAGGTATTCATATAGATTCAGACAGTTTAAAGGAAGTTACGTTACATATTAAAGCTATGGCTGATCACAAGCGAATTACACTTAGTGACGTAGATGAAATACTACATCAATGGGCAGATAATAATAATTCCAGTATTAGTTCAATGAAAATGAACTAATAAAACTTAAAATATACTAAAGAATCATGTACCCACAAACATTTGTACAAAAAATACTATCGAGGTCTGCAAAACTTAAATATGCACCTATAGGAACAACTATAGATATCATACCTGATAGAATACTATCTCATGATAACACTGCTGCAATTGCCAAAATATTTTCTCAGTTAGGTATAAAAGAAGTATATAACCCTAAAAAATTAGTAATCACATTAGATCATGCCGCCCCACCACCAACACCATTCCACGCGCGCAACCATGATGAAGTGAGAAAATTTGTATTGGAACAAAATATTTCTCACTTTTTTGAAATAGGAAGAGGAATATGTCATCAGGTAATCAGTGAAGAAGCTCTAATATTACCTGGTGAAGTGATATTGGGTGCTGACAGCCACACTACTCATTTTGGCTGGCTAGGAGCATTTGGAAGTGGTATTGGTAGAACAGAAGTTGCTGCTCTCTGGGCAACAGATCAAATTTGGATGAGAGTTCCAGAAAGTATATTAATACAATTAGAAGGAAAATTAAATAATCATGTATCAACAAAGGATTTATGTCTTTATTTAATAGGAAAAATACGTTCAGATGGAGGTCTTTATTCATCTATTGAATTTGCAGGTAAATGCATAACAGATATGAGCATTGATAGTCGCATGGTAATACCAAACATGATGGCTGAAGCAGGAGCAAAAAATGCATACTTACCTCCTGATAACATAGTTTTTGAGTGGTTAGCCAATAAACTCGATAATAAAATTGATGCTCAAGAACTAAAAAACCGAGCAATTTATCCTGATGAAGATGCCAAATATTCCAAAATCATAAAAATAGATCTCTCAAATATTGATCCTCAAATTTCATTGCCACACAGTGTAGATAACACACATCCTGTATCAAATGCAAAAGGCCAAAAAGTCCACCAGGTATTTATAGGAACTTGCACCAATGGCCGCCTAGAAGACATATCTATTGCTGCAAAACTATTGAAGAACAAAAAAATAGCAAAACACACAAGACTGTTAATTATCCCAGCATCAAGTGAAATATTGAATTCAGCCATAAAATTAGGTTATATTTCAACCTTATTAGAGGCTGGAGCAACACTCGGAACACCTGGATGCGGACCATGCATGGGAAATCATATGGGTATACCATCTGCTGGTGAAACTTGTTTGTCAACTGGAAACAGAAATTTTCGCGGTAGAATGGGAGAACCAGATGCAAACATATATCTAGCAGGACCAGCAGTAGCAGCAGCAACTGCACTAACGGGAGTCATTACCGATCCAAGGGAGATCGCATGATGACCACATATGGACGTATATGGAAATATGGTGATGATATCAATACAGATATAATCTTTCCAGGCAAATATACATACACTCTACAAAAGATTGAAGACATAGTTAAACATGCATTAGAAGATTTAGACCCAACATTTGCAAAAAAAGTACAACCCGGCGACATAATTGTAGCGGGGAAAAATTTTGGCAACGGTAGCTCTAGAGAACAGGCAGTAACTTGTATAAAAGAATCAGGAATAATTGCTGTTATTGCAACAAGTTTCGCTAGAATATGGTACCGTAATGCAATTAATAATGGTTTGCCAGCAATCATATGTCCAGAAGCAGTTTCATATGCAAAACATGGTAGTATAGGAAAAGTTGAATTAAAAAATCAAACTATTCTTATAGATGACAAAAGTTATAATTTCCCTAAATTTTCTAGTACAGCTTTGAATATAATGGAACATGGCAGCTTAATCAAATATGTACAATATAATCTAAGAAACAAGATATGATTACAAACAATACAATATGCCTTCTTCCTGGTGATGGAATCGGTTTAGAAGTAATTCCAATAGCAGAAACTATTATTGATGTTCTAGACATAGAACTTTCAACTAAAACATATCCAATAGGCTGGGAATGCTTCCAAAATACTGGGAAAGCACTACCACAAAATACATTGGATGCTATATCAAAAACAGGAATAGCATTGTTTGGTGCAACTTCATCTCCAAAAGCATTTGTTCAAGGTTACACTAGCCCGATCATTGATTTACGCCAAAAACTAGATTTGTATGCAAATCTACGTCCATCAAAATCATTACCTATTCCTTCGTCAATGCCTAATGTAGATTTAGTAGTAGTGAGAGAAAATACTGAAGGATTATACATACGAAAAGAATATTGGAAAAATAAAACCACGGCAATTGCTGAACGACAAATTTCATTTCATAAATGTGAACAAATAGCAAAAATTGCAGCAAAGCTTGCTAAGCAACGCAAAGGTCATTTGACAATAGGCCACAAATCCAATGTGCTATCACTTTCAGATGGATTTTTCCTTGAAACTGTCACAAACACTGTAAAAAACTATGCTCCTGAACTTATCATTAATGATCAATTGATTGACTCTTTAGCTCATGATCTGATAATAAAACCAGACACTTATGATGTAATAGTAACCCCTAACATGTATGGTGACATTATTTCTGATGTTACTAGCGCCCTTACTGGTGGTTTGGGAATAGCACCTTCAGCAAATATAGGTGACCAATGTGTTATTTATGAACCAGTACATGGATCTGCACCTAATATATCTGGCAAAAATATAGCAAATCCAACAGCAACCATTCTAAGTATTAGTATGATGTTTAAAGATTTGGGCTTACATTTAGCTGCAAACCAACTTGATAAAGCGCTATACTCTACACTGCAAGAAGGAATTGGCACACCCGATATAGGAGGCAATTCTACAACTAGCAAAATGATTGATGCAATAATGGAGAAAATAAAACATTGAAATCAATAGAATTACTTATAGGATTACTCAAAAACTATAGTCCTACAGGATCAGAACAAAACGCTGTTAAATATCTAACAGAATGGATGTCCAATTCAGGCATGAATGCTCACATTGATAGTGAGGGAAATGCCATAGGTACCATTGGAACAGGAAAACAATCCATTTTTTTGTTAGGACATATTGATACTGTTCCAGGAAATCTTTCGGTGAAACATGAGCAAGACTTGATTTATGGAAGAGGTGCAGTAGATGCAAAAGGACCATTAGCAGCATTTGCTGCAGCTGCAAGCCTGGGTGAAGTTCCAGGAAAAACTGTTACGGTAATCGGAGCTGTAGGTGAAGAAGGAGATTCAAGAGGAGCAGAATACATCCTCAAAAATATGGATCCTCCGCAATATGTAATAATTGGAGAACCTAGCAGATGGAATAGAATTACTATAGGATACAAAGGCTCAATAACTATAAAATTAAGCGCAACAATACCTACTTCTCATCCAGCTAGTAGAACACCTAATGCCTGTAATGCTATACTATCAACATGGAAAAATATTGAAAATTTTACTGATCATCATAACTCACAATACGATAAAGTTTTTGATCAAATCATGCCTACAGTTCGCTCAATGCAATCAGACGATAATGAAATAGAAGAATTAGCACAGATGGTAATAACTTTTCGTATACCTGATAATACAAACTACAAAAAACTCCAAGCAAAACTTCAAAATATTATCGAACCACCTGTAGCATTAAGTGTTTTTCCAGGTGCTGTAAATGCCTACCGATCATCTAAAAATAATAACTTAGTCAGAACAGCTCTAAATGCAATACGTATTGAAAATGGTAAACCTAGTTTTGTACTAAAAACTGGTACATCAGATATGAACATTGTAGCACCAAAATGGAAATGTCCAATAATTGCATATGGTCCAGGGGATTCAAACTTAGACCATACTCCAAATGAACATATTTCATGCAATGAATTTATACAAAGCATACAAATCATTCGTACAATACTTGAAAATATACCTACATAACTTCAAACAATCATGACAACTACATATTTAATCAATAAACTCATCTAGATTCTCTATACAATATCGTGAAATAAACAAATGGAAGAAAATATTAAATCCGCAACCAATTCACACACACCCTGGAAACATGCTAATCATTGTGCATCACTATGTTTTTTTTCAATTTTCCTTTCTCAAACATTTAGAATGTTAATTTTAGAAAAAGATAAACACAACACAGAAGCTGTAGATATAATATACGGTTATCTTATTATTGCACTAATTACAGCTCTAATATATGGTATTTTTGCATGGTGTGCTACTATTCTCTTTAGGAAAGGTACTAATTATATGTGGTATCTACTTGAATTAATGCTTTTATGGATATGGCCCATGATCATAAGTATCGGATTGATGTTGATTATCATTAGACAGTGAACAAATATATTCTAATCTAATGTTAAACGAATAATCATATTATTATTTGTTATTTAATCTTTTGAAATCTACAAACCTATACCCCACACCCCTTTCCGTAAGAATATATTTAGGATATCGGGGATCATTTTCCAATTTCTCTCGCAAATAATTAACATATAAGCGTAAATAGTGTGTTTCAGATTGATATTCATAACCCCAGACTTTTGCTAAAAGCTGATCATGAGATACAACCCAGCCAGCATTTTGAACCAAATGATACAAAAGACGATATTCAGTTGGACGCAATTTTACTAATTCCCCATCAACAAAAATCTCATGTCTATCAAAATCAATCAGCAAGCGCTCATCCACTTGTATTGGTTGTCCTCCAGCACCCTCTGGAGGCTCTATTCTTCTAAGTACAGCACGCACACGACTAACAAGTTCACGAGGACTAAAAGGCTTAGTCACATAGTCATCTGCACCCAATTCCAGTCCACGCACTCTATCATCCTCATCACCACGAGCAGTTAACATAATCACAGGCACATTAGAATTCTCTCTTAACATTGACAATGTCTCAAATCCATCCATTTTTGGCATCATTACATCCAAAATAACCAAATCTGGCATTACTTTACGAATCTGATTTAAAGCATCCTTACCATCATACGCTTCATGTACAGAAAAACCCTCCAAATCTAAATTCATTCGTATAAAATGAATCATTCTCTGCTCGTCATCTACCACCAAGATTTTAGTCCGAGATCTAAGACTATCTTCATTTTTCATTGTATTCATAACCATATTTTACTATAAGTGCTGTAATATTATCTGTTCCACCATTTTGATTGGCTTCTTTAATTAACAACTCACATACTTTTTGCAAATTATCAGTATTAGACAATATAATATTTTCAATAACTTCGTCAGATACTGATCCCCATAATCCATCAGTACATAACAAAAAAACACTTCCTGGCAATATATCTTGCCTAATAACATCAACCTCAAGCATTTCATCCTGACCTAATGCTCTCATAAGTATATTTCTACGAGGATGATCTGAAATGCCTTCTTCAGAAATTTCCCCACGATCATACAACTTCTGAACCAATGAATGATCTTTGGTAATCTGAATAAATCTATTAGGTTCCATCAAATACACCCTACTATCTCCAACATGACCAATGTAACCAGTATTACCTATCAAAAACAAAACACTAGCAGTAGTACCACCACCAGGGACACTAGTTTTGACCTCAATATTAGCATTAATTAACGCAGATTCAAGTAACTTCATTAATTTTTCTTCAGTGATTGAACTATGTACTACCTCTAATAATTCAGCAAATAAGTAACTGCCCAATGACTTTGCAATGGATTGAACAGCAACCGCACTAGCTCGTTCACCTTTTTCATGCCCTCCCATACCATCAGCTACAACAAAGACTCCTATAGCTTCAGAAATTACATCTCCTGAATTCAAACTTGAAAGTGCGAACAATGCATCTTCATTGTTCGCACGAACCAATCCAATACTTTGACCATGTGCACTTGTAATCATTGGACAACCCGTAATAGGCGGTTGGTGAGTTGCTCTACCAATTTGCATTTTCAAATGACTATCTAAGTCTTTCCCTTGCTGATTATTGAAAAGATGAAACAATTTTGACAATTTGTATATTAGTCTTCGGAGCATTATAAACAATTATTTCTCCTAGAAAATAAATAAAGATAGTAAACTGTATACTAATATTTTATAGATAAGTTATAAAAAAAATGAGCAAATGCTTCTATACCTCTATAGAAATTATTTATGTGCAATCTCTCATTTGGTCCATGAATACCATCATCATTTAAAGCAAAACCAAGCATTACAGTATCAGTAGATAAAATTTCACTAATCATACTGACAACCGGAACAGTACCACCCATTCTCATAAATACTGGCTCAACACCATATACAGATTTAATAGCATCAAAAGCACCTTGTACTGCAACAGAATTCCGATTAACTACAACTGGATTTGCATGAGCCAATTCTTTTAATTCATATTTAACAGTCGTTGGAGCATTTTCTTTCAAATATCTTTCTAGACCTGCTGTAATACTACTTGGATCTTGATTAGGCACTAATCTTAACGATAATTTTGCCATTGCTTTAGCAGGAATTACTGTTTTACTACCTGAACCAACAAAGCCTGAATAAATACCATTAACATCCAAAGATGGACGCACTGAGATATGTTCTATAGCTGAATATCCATGTTCACCAAATAATTCTGGTGGATTACCAGCACTTGAAGATATTTGAATATCATCATATGGCAATTGATTCATCACAAATCTCTCATCTAATGTAACGTCTTCAACATCATCGTAACAACCAGGAACCTGAATCACACCATTATCATCTTGCATGTTTGCAATTAATTGACACAAAACAATAGCAGGATTATGAATTGCTCCTCCAAACATTCCAGAATGTAGATCTACTTCTGGCCCATAAACCCATAATTCATAATATGCCAATCCTCTTAATCCGTATACAATACCTGGAATATCTATATCTCCAATGCCAGAATCAGCATTCATACAAAAATCGCAATCCAGCAATTCTGAATTTTCTTTTACAAATTTCTCCAAATTCGGTGAACCTATTTCCTCTTCACCTTCTACAATCACCTTTACATTTACTGGCAGCTTGCCAACTTCTTGATTATATGATTCAAGAGCAGCTAATACACTTATTATTTGTCCTTTCATATCAGAAACACCACGCGAATACAAATGGTCTCCACGAATTTCTGGTATAAAAGGATCGGATTTCCATTCATCAATTGGATCAACAGGCTGCACATCATAATGACCATAAATAAGAACTGTACACAAATCATCTGCTTCAATTTTTTCACCATACACAATAGGATGTCCATCTGTAGGCATACAAGATACAGATTTCATACCTATATCCTCCATAAAATCAGCTATCCAACTAGCAGCATGATTAATATCTTCATCATGTTCTGATAATGTAGAGATGCTAGGGATTTGACAGAATCTTTCCAGTCTGAGCAAAGTTTTACTTTGATTTGAACGTATGTAATTAGTAATATCATCCATATTGATCATAAAATACCTATACGTGTTATTCCTTATATATAAAAACCATACTATCTGAAAAAACCAGAATCCATGTCAGCACTATGATACTATGATTTCGAATATTTGTATTTAAATAGCATCAAAATAATAGATAACACCTAAATCTAATTTTATATATATAATATTGATACAAAACAATAGTAATTTAACCGAGATATAATTACAAATATAATTATTGAGGCAAATCAAAATGAATTTTCTAGGTCTTGAATCGTCAGAATGGATTGATATAGGAATTTCTGTAACGGTACTAATACTACTTTTAACTATAGGAAGAAAAATATTGGCTGTCTCTCTGAGCAAGTTGATCAATCACATTATAGGTCGTACAGAAACAAAACTTGATGATTCTTTACTCCCAGCAGCAAAAGGACCTCTTTTTTTGCTAATAATTACTGCAACAACTCAATGGTCAATAAACAGGTTAAATTTCTTATCTATAGCTTTGTTGCCTTTCTGGAAGCAGTTCTTTTTCGTACTTTACTTAACATTGATAGTATCTTTAATATGGAGAACCGTATCTGCATTCTTTGATTGGTATACTACACGACTATCTGAAAACTCTGATCTTAAGCTTGCTACTCAAGCCGTCCCACTTCTACGACGCATCATACTTTCGATAGTAGCTGGAATAGCAATAATAATAGTTTTAGGACGCTTTAATGTTGATGTTAGTGCACTTGTAACAACTATGGGCATAGGTTCATTAGCTATAGCATTAGCAGCCCAAGCCGCACTATCCGACACAATTAGTGGAATCTTAATCATGATTGATCGACCATTCAGAATAGGTGATCGTATAGAAATCAGAGATCTCAACACCTGGGGTAATGTAGTTGACATAGGATTACGGAGCACAAGAATTCAAACTCTTGACAACAGAACTGTCATTGTCCCTAATTCAATTATAGAAAAAAGTCTTGTAGTGAACCATTCTTTTCCTGATACCCATTATCGCATCCAAATGGAAGTAGGTGTAGCCTATGGTACTGATCTTGACTTTGCAAGAAAAACATTAGTAGCTGCAATTAAAAACGTAGAAGGTGTACAAAAACACAAACCAGTAGACGCTCTTTTCCTTAATTTTGGAGATTCCGCATTAATCTTCAGATTGCGCTGGTGGATAGAAAGCTATACTGATACAAGACCTATGTTTGATCGAGTGAACACAGCTGTGTATAACGCTTTAAGATCTGCAAATATTTTAATACCATTCCCTCAACGTGAAATACGAATTATTGAAGAATCACAGGATAAATAAGAACAACGCATTAAATATGTATTGATCAACATATGACATAATGTCAAACTGTTTGACCTGAACTGTACCGTCAGGTATAATGAAGTTGATTTACAATTAAAATTTATAAAAAAGTATAGGCGGCCGGCGATTTAACAGCAAAATGCGTCGAGCCGCAGTTTTTTGTGAGGCTAGATAATGCCCAAGAGAACATATCAACCAAAAATTAGACGACGTGCAAGGGTGCATGGATTTAGAAAACGTATGTCTACATCTGGAGGACAGAAAGTCCTCAAGTCAAGACGACGTAAAGGAAGAAGCGTGTTAGCACCTCAACGTAACCATGTAAAACCGCGTATAGACTGGAATGGTACTAAAAGTGGTAGTACATCTAGTAAACGCAGATAGTACCAAAATATACCTAGTCACTCATGATCATTATGCGTGGACAAAAAGACTTTCAAAGAGTCAAAAAAATTGGTAAATCATGGGTACATACTTTAATAGTGCTACAAATTGCAAGTAATTCATTACCATATTCAAGAGTTGGATATGTTGCTAGCAAACATATTGGTAATGCAGTAAAAAGAAATAGAGCAAAGAGACTACTTCGCGAATCACTAAGTCTGCAAGAAAGATTTATATCGCCAGGATGGGACTTGTTATTAATTGCTAGGCCAGCTATATACAGCTGTAAAATGAATGACGTATTACTAGCAGTTAATAGCTTGATATCAAAAGCAAATCTATTGAAAAATAGTTAAAAAAAACGATATTTAATGAAAAAATTAATTCTAAACTTAATCAAAATATATAGAAAAACCATTTCTCCAGTTCTTCCATCTAGTTGTCGCTTTTATCCTACTTGTTCTGAATACGGATACTTAGCAATAGAAACTTTTGGTGTTAGTCGAGGATTCATATTACTTACAAAAAGACTAATGAAGTGCCATCCATTTAATATTGGAGGGTACGATCCAATACCTATTAACACAAATGAATTGGACATAACCAACAATACAAACTAAATCGAATAGAATGAGTAGAATTAACTATTTTATAGAAAAATCCATCCACAGAGTTATTATATTAATTCTTGGAATAATACTAACAAGTTGTGCAGGCGCAATGCCTAATAGCTCGTGGCCTAATGCTTCTTTAGATAAAAACAAACTTTTAGTATCCAACAATCAAGCAATGTATGCAATATCTGCAGACAATGGTCAATTACTATGGCAATTCCCTAACCAAGCTGACAAAATCAGAAGTCAATTCTATAGTCCTCCTGCATATGATAGTAAACACATCTATGTGGCATCAGACACCAAAAATTTGTTTGCATTAGATAAAAATACAGGTAACGAAATTTGGAGTTTTGATGGAACTAATGACAAATCTGGTACAGCACCCTCTTACGTCACTACAAATTCCACAATAGTATTATTTGCGTCTGCACAAATGTTATATGCTATAGACAATATCACAGGTAATTTAGTGTGGGAATTCGAATCCGAAGAAGATTTATGGTCTGCACCTCTAGCGACTGATTCAAACATATATATATCAAGCATGGATCACACAATTACATCTATTGACGCATCAACTGGATTAGAGGAATGGAATACAAATTTGAACAGCTCTATCGCTGATCAACCAATCATTCTGGAAGACACCTTATTTACAGGATCATTATCAGATAACGTATATGCAATTGATCTATCTACTGGAAAAATCAAATGGAATTTTGAGACTAATGGATGGGTTTGGGGAAGTCCAAAAGCAATAGATGACCAACTCATTTTCGGAGACTTGGAAGGATATGTTTATTCACTAAATACAGAAAATGGGAAAAATCTATGGACAAGCCAAAAACTAGATAGTCCATCCATAGGTACACCAGCATATGCTGACGGTACCATTTTTGTGTGTACAGATGGAGGCTTTCTGTACTCCATTAATTCATCTAACGGAAAGACAATATGGAGTATAGAACTAGATACTAAAAATGCAGATCGAATATTAGCTGACCCTCTTATTTATTCAAATGCTGTATATGTCATTTCAATGAGTGGGGAAAATCTAGTGTATTCTATTGATCAATCAAATGGTCAGATAATATGGGCAATGGATCTGGACTAAACACAATGACTATTAATCATATAAATAATCATCTAAAAGGAAAATACAAATTATGTGGAACGAATTAGTTATTTATCCTTTTACAAACTCATTATTACTACTATATAAATTGATGGGTAATAGTTTTGCACTATCATTAATATTGCTCACATTAATAATTAGATTTTTGTTGATTCCCCTTACATTGAAACAACAAAAATCACAAATGAAAATGCAAGCAATGCAACCAGACATTAAACGTATACAAGAAAAATACAAAGGTCAACCTGAACGCATACAAAAAGAACTTCAGAAAATAGGTTACAGTCCTGCTTCTATGCTAGGTGGATGTCTCCCTATGCTCATTCAGTTCCCAATACTCATAGGTATGTATCGATCAATACTGCATGCTATACCAGCAGGGCCACTACAAATGATAGATCTTTACCAAGCCACATACCAATCATGGTTTCCAGAATTTCATGAAATGTTGCCTGTAGATCGCAACTTTCTATGGATGGATCTTAGTCAACCAGACAGATTATATATTCCCTTCCTAATTGGGATAGGAATTCCTATATTACCTTTATTCGTATATATAACTACTGTTTTACAACAGAAAATGATGACACCAACACCCGCTGACCCCAATGATCAAAGCGCACAAATGCAACGTTCAATAATGACTATGATGCCATTAATGTTTGCATTTTTCGCACTACAATTTTCATCTGGACTGTCAGTTTACTTCATCACTTCAAACATAGCAACTGTAGCTCAATATGCAATCATTAATCGTGAAAGACTAGAATGGTCCTCTATAAATATAGGTGCATTTAATTTACCATTACCAACAATCTCTCCACCAGAACCAGTTAAAAAATCGTCTAAATTAGAAACTGGTGGAACATCGACCAATCCAACAATACAAGCTCAAGAAAAAATGAGTAGCAGAAAAGCAAAAAGGCTAAAGGCTAGGAAAGCTCGCGGAGGCAAAAAAAGAGGTCGTTAATATATCAATTCATACATTAGAGTATCAATTGATTGCAATCCGGAGGAAAAAATGGAATCAAATAACATAAAAATAGAAATTCAAGCAAAAAATCAGGAAAGAGTAATTGAAATCGCAAGTCAAGAACTTAATATTGATGAAAAAGACCTAGATATAACATTTGTTGAAGAAACCATATCAGACAATTCAGATCTACACAATCAGGATATTATGATTAGAGGGTCAATTAATCTTGTCAATAAGCAGTACCATGAAATAATACCTAAGCTTGTAACAATTTACCGAGTATTATCACAACTTTTACAAGATATGAAGATAAATGCCAATATATGTGTTCATGATACAGAACTGTCAAAAATTGATCAGCGCTCAAACTACAAAATCAATATTGAAGGTGAATCTGTATCAACTCTGATTGGTAGAAAGGGAGAAACTTTAGCAAGCCTCGAATATATTACCAAGCTCATAGTCTCTAACCAACAAAACAAATGGATAAACATCAATATAGATGTAGACAATTACAAGCAAAGACGAGAATTACAACTAAAGCGCTTGGCTCAGAGAATGGCTGCTCAAGTAGTTCAATTTGGTAGACCAATTGCTTTAGAACCCATGCCACCTAATGAAAGACGAATAGTACATATTACCTTAGAGAATAATCCGGGAGTCACAACTAATAGTACAGGTGTAGACAAGGACCGAAAAGTTAACATACAACCATCTATCCTAAGATAATCTAAAAGTAAGAAACATAACTATTTTCTAAGTTTGATATAATTTACCTGTACACAAACAAATAAATAAATGACACATATTTACGCATTTGTAAACCAAAAAGGCGGCGTAGGAAAAACAACTACTGCTATCAATCTAGCGTCATATCTGGCTATACAAAACAAGCAAGTTTTATTAATTGATTTAGATGCACAAGGAAATGCTACTGCTTCACTAGGAGTAGAGAGACAAAAAATTACGGCAGGTACATATAATTTATTGTTGAATCCAAATACAAGATTGCATGCCAACACAATGAGAAGCAAAAAGCTTGGTATGTCACTTATTCCTTCATCACCATCTCTATCTGGTGCAGAAGTTGAATTAGTCAATGAATCAGACCGTGCAACGCGTCTACAAATTGCATTGTCACAATCTAATCAATATGATTATGTACTCATTGATTGCCCTCCTGCACTAGGAATACTAACCCTTAATGGATTAGTCGCAGCACAAGCAGTTGTAATACCTGTACAATGCGAATATCTTGCACTGGAAGGATTAGGACAACTATTAGAAACAATTGATAGAGTACAGGACGCTTTCAATATCAATCTACAAATTAGAGGAGTACTCATGACAATGTATGACTCAAGAGTAAATCTATCTGATCAAGTAGTTGAACAAGTACGACAACATTTCCCAGATAAAGTTTTTCAATCTATAATTCCACGAAATATTCGACTAGCAGAAGCTCCATCACATGGTCAACCCATAAGTACATATGCACCTGAATCTTCTGGTGCTTATGCTTACAAAATGTTAGCAAATGAAATAATTGAATCAGACAATTAGAAAACCTCAATTAACATTTACAATGTTGATTCCATACCCAAGATTGTAATATTTAGTAAAAAATTAAGTGCAATTTCAAAAATGCTCTATAATCGCAACATGGCAGTTAAACGTGGATTAGGAAAAGGATTAGATGCTTTAATTCCATCGAACAACCGAGATGGACAAGGAGTCATCCAAATTTCAATCACCTCTATCAAAAACAATCCATGGCAGCCAAGATCAAGAGTCGATACAGAAGAATTAGCAGAATTAGCCGAATCAATCAGAAAGCATGGAATCCTACAACCAATAGTAGTAACTAGATCAGAAAATAGTGGGGAATTCATTTTAATAGCTGGTCAGAGGAGATTACAGGCTGCTTCTATAGTAGACATGCATACTATTCCAGCTATTATAAGAGAAACACCATCTGATTCACAGATGCTCGAACTAGCATTGATAGAAAACATTCAACGTAGCAATCTTAATGCATTAGAAACAGCACGCGCATACCAAGCTCTATCTACAAATTTCAACATGTCTCATGAAGAAATATCAAAACGTGTAGGAAAAAGCCGTACTAGCATAAGCAATACATTAAGGTTGCTTAAACTGTCTAAATCAGTGCAAAAAGCATTATCTAAAAACCAAATCACCGAAGGACATGCGAGAGCAATAGTAGGAATCTCAAAAGATGTCCATCAGGAACAAATATTACAAAAAATACTTAACAATAAGTTAAATGTACGTCAAAGTGAACAGTTAGTTAAGAAATTAACCCACACACCCACATCATCAAATCATAGTTCAAATCTAACAACAGAAGAAACTAATTTAGAGAATCTAATCAGAAATACTCTGGGAACTAAAGTAAATCTACAAGTCAAAAACAATGGCTCTGGAAAATTGACAATATATTTCTTCTCCGATGAAGAGTTGGATTCAATAACTCAAAAAATACTAGCTTCTTAATGTATCCTGATTTAATATTAATTAATGGTAACATTAACACTCTCGACCCAAACAATCCATTAGTAACAGCTATAGCTATTAGTAAAGACACAATATCATCCCTTGGCAGCGATGATGATATTATTAAATTAGCAAACAAAAAAACAGAAGTCATAGATTTAAAAAAGAGACTGGTCATACCAGGCATGATAGATGCTCATTGCCATTTCGACTTATTTTCACGTACTGCCCAAAACATAGACCTTAACCTCACAAATAAACAAAGCATTATTAGTCTCTTGAGCAAACATATATCAAATAGTAATAATAACAAATGGATAATTGGTCATGGATGGGATCACAATGACTGGGATCAAAGGTTACCCAACAAATATGATCTAGATAGTATCTCTCCACACAATCCTATTTATTTAACTGGAAAATCAATGCATATATCATGGGTAAATACTGCAGCTCTACAAAGAGCTAATATTACCTCAGATACACCTGATCCACCTGGTGGACAAATAGGACGATTAGAATCAGGTCAACCTAATGGCATACTGTATGAAACCGCATCTGAACTAATTACATCCAAAATACCTGAACCAACAATTGATACTGTTGCTAGTAACATGGAAATTACTCAACAAAAATTTTGGGAAAATGGCATAACAGGTATTCACGATTATGATCAACTAATTTCTTATAAAGCCATTAAACAACTATATAACCAAAATAAATTGGGATTGAGAATACTCAAAAATTTGCCAGCACAAAATCTTGAAGAAGTGATATCACAACGGTTGCATAGTGGATATGGAAACAAATGGATCAAAATTGGAGGAATAAAAGTCTTTATGGACGGTGCCTTAGGAGCACGAACAGCACTTATGCTTGATCCATATAATATTGAAACAAATAATTATGGTATTTCAGTAACTGACGAAGAAGAATTACTACTTATATCAAAAAAAGCTGGTGAAAACAATTTGTCTATGACTGTACATGCAATTGGAGATAAAGCAAATCGTGCAGTGTTGAATGTATACGAAAAACTTAGAAATATTGAAAAAAATAATGGTGATACTCCTGACAAACTAAGACACCGTATAGAACATTTACAACTATTACACCCTAGTGATCTACACCGTCTAGGATCATCAAAAATCATTGCTTCAATGCAACCTGTACACGCAACTTCAGATATGGATATAGCTACAAAATATTGGGGAAAACGTATTAAACACGCATATGCTTGGAAAACTCAAATAAATTACAATACTGTACTAGCATTTGGAAGTGATGCACCTGTAGAAAATATAAATCCTCTCTGGGGAATTTACGCTGCAGTAACTAGAAGTAAACGTACCACAGACAACAGAATAAAAGGATGGCAAACTCACGAATGTATAACAATCAAGCAAGCAATAGAAGCATATACTATAGGACCAGCATATGCATCATATTCAGAAAATCAATTAGGGTCCCTTATGCCTGGAAAATTTGCAGATCTGGTAATTCTAGATCAAGATATATACAAATGTCCTAATTATAAAATTCATAGTACGACTGTATTAGGAACATTAATTGGCGGGCGATGGAAATATTTGTCTTCCAGTATTGGTTAATATAAATGATGGATCTCACAATCTACATATAATAGCTTCAATCAGAACACCTTTAAACCAATTTACGTCTATCACCTATTCTAATAGTAATTCCTTGACTATCAAGATGCTCCAAAAAACCTAATGCATATTTACGACTAGTACAACAGAGATCACGAAATTCCGCTACAGAAATAGAACCACAATCAGCTATATAACTTTTAACACGTAATAGCATATCATTATATGTTTCAATCAAGAACACCAGTTCAGAATTTATAGATATCAAAATACCCTGGGAAATCATAAAAGAAAACAACTCACTACCAGCTATATCTAAAACCTGTTTCATAGATGGTGGATTATATGGATCCGATTCAAACATTCTTACAATATTTTCAAAATTTTCTGCATCACTATCAGATAAATTAGCTGTATGATCAGGAAAACATAATATAGCTTCATCAGCTAACAATAGATTCATCGCACAAAACTTATCAATCAGTAAATTAAACGAATTGACATCAAGATACAATTTACTTTTAAGTTCCTCTCGAGGAATACCTCTCCTCAATGGAAAATTACTGTGATAATCTGATATATAACTTTTTGTAATATTAATCAGCTCTTCAAGATATCTTTTACTTATCAACATTCCATCTGATTGCTTCTCTATGCTTTTATCAATTAATACACCTAGAACTATCACTTTACCACTTTCTATTAAATCACCCAGTATTCTACTAAGCAGATTATGTTCAAACCCCAATTGGTCAAACACATATTTGATTTTCAACATACCATTTGATTCCAAATGTTGAACAATAACCTCAGATGGTGAACCTTCTGTCATAATTCGAAATTGATCAACAATTGTTTGGTCATTTAATCTATAACGTCTATTTGGTTGATCATTTAGAATTATTCCTCCACCAACTGTCACACTAGGAGAAGGTCTGCGCAAGATATATTTATCACCCTTCTCCACTACAACATCTTCATGCAAAACAATTTGAAGCCATCCAGTATCTCCAGGCATTAATTGTTTTGAACCAATAATACGAACAGTCCCCATCAATTCAGATGTACCCACAAACACTTTCATAACTTCATTATTTCTCAAGGGTATCACATTATGATGCAGATCAAGCATACGTACGGACACATCAACCAGTGTTGTAATGCAAAAATTGCCAGGCTTAGATAATACTGATCCACGACTCACATCTCTCTTATCAATTCCAGACAAATTAACAGCCACTCGATTTCCAGAAAGAACAGTTTCAACATCATTATTATATGTCTGCAAACCACGAATACGACCTCTCAAACCACCCGGCATGATCTCTATTTCTTCACCTCTCTTTAATGATCCCCCCTGCAAAGTACCCGTAATAACTGTCCCAAAACCAGATAAGGTAAAAACTCGATCAATATTCACACGTGGAATACCAGTCCTTAATTTAGGCATAAAAGAATCAAGACATTTTACAAGAGCATCTTTCAATTCTGATACTCTACCATCCACAACAGAATAATTTATAATATGAGCACCTGCTAAAGAAGTATCTAACAATTTTTCACACACTTCATCACGCACAAGATCAATCCATTCTGACTGCTCCACTAAATCTGTTTTTGTTAGAATCACAATTCCATTTTTAACATCCAACAAATCTAAGATGGCTATATGTTCATCAGTTTGAGGCATTACACCTTCATCAGCAGCGACTATCAATAATACAGCAGAGACAGTAGATACTCCCGCCAACATATTTCTAATGAAGTCTTTGTGTCCTGGAACATCAATTATTCCTACAGTACCTAAATCAGGTAAATCTGTCCAAGCAAATCCTAAATCAATAGTCATTTGCCTGTCCTTTTCTTCTAATAATCTATCAGGATCAATACCAGAAAGTGCTTCCACTATTGTAGATTTACCATGATCAACATGACCAGCAGTACAAATTACATACATACTTCACCTATTGTTTAAAAAACCTAAAGAACGAGTAATGAACCAAAGACGATTAAGGAACTTTCTTTAAAGGTATATCATATACAGACAAAAACTTTCGTAATATTGAAAACAATTCCTTCAAACGTTGCTGATCTTGATTTCTCATTTGATCGATCATTTCTTGCATTTCGAACACTGTGTCCTCAATAATTGCAGTTCGTTCAGAGAATTTATTCAAAACACGCTCATTCTCTTTATTCCAAGATTCGTCATATAACGCATGATCAGACCATTTCTTTTCATTGTCAACAACAAAATCTTTCCAATCATTCTTATAACGCTCTAAAGTATGTCTTTGAATCTCAACAAAATCACTAATTCTATCGTCCATACCACTAAAATTAGTATCAAGCTTATCCATGGAAGATTGCATTAAACGATGAGTTTCTCCAAACTCATGCATCCTTTGAGAAGATTTATCAATCAAACTTTCAATTTCCCTAGATTTATCCTGTAACTCCTCCCACCAACGTTCTCTCTCTGAAAAAATAATTTCTTGCTGTTCAATCCATGAAGTGTGCTCTAACTTCCTATCAGTTTCTCTTGAAATTAAATCATTGATATCATTATGATTTCTAATACTAGAATCCTGGATTGATTCCAATTTCGGTTGAATATCATCTAATAATCGTCTCAGATTATCTATTTCGCTTTTAAAATCCCCAATACGTTTACTATCTTGCAAACTCCTTTCTTCCACAGTAACTATGGTAGTCTCATTATCATCTATAACTCTTAACGCCTTTTCAACAACAATCTTCAAATCCCTGATCTCATTGTTTAGTTGCACTTCTCTATCTTTTTGATCAAAAAACTCATCTCGCATTTTATAAAATACATTAAATTCGTCATGTAAATTTGATAAAGTTTTATTAATTTTGTCTCTATCTATTATACGTAGTCGATCCATCTCTACTTCAGTTTTGATACGTACTGCTTCAAGATTATCAATTTTTGAAATGAAATCTGACCTATTTTTTTCTATGATCTCATCAACTTTATTGACAGCACTGGCCAATTCCTTAGTTTTAGCAATTTCTAACTCCATCACTATCATACGATCAGTTAATTGCTTATTCTCTTTTTGCAAAGCATTAATATGCTCACGCAATGAAATCACCATCTTGCGATCATCACGTCGCTGACTATCTAACCAATCAATTTTATTTATTATCTGTCTTGAATCATTCATATTGATCAAAACCTTCCCAAGATAAAAAGATTATATGATAATGCACGCACAGAGGCAACCAAAGTATCATAAATATATGGCATTGACACCCAAGCATCCGACTATTATCATCATAACATGCGAATTGCTATAGATGCTCGTTTAATATCACATTCAGAAGGAGGAATATCTGAATACATTGAACAATTGTCCAGTAGATTACCAAGATATGACCTATCAAACAATTATCTGATCCTTCAATCGTTTAGAAATAACAACAGAATAACTAAAAATAACAATGCGAAAACAATTAAATGCTTTACTCCACCACATCACAAATTAGAAAAAATAACCTTAACAACTGAAATAATCGCGAGGCGCATTAACATTTTACACTCGCCAGACTTTATACCCCCATATAATGGTGGATGGAAATCAGTAATAACAGTACATGATCTGGCATTCCTACTTTATCCTCAATTCCTAACAGATAATAGTCAAAAATACTATAATAACCAAATCCACGATGCTGTCAAACGATCTGATGCTATTCTGGCAGATTCAGAATCTACGCGCAACGATATACTTAACTATCTAAACGTTAAACCAGAAAAAGTAACCACAATCCATTTAGCACCAAACGATCTCTTTACACCACAAAGTACACTTAAAATTAATCGCATTCGCAAAACTCTTAATTTGCCAGATGAATATATACTATTTGTAGGTACATTTGAACCAAGAAAAAATATTGATGGGTTACTCAAAGCATATTCAAACCTTCTATCTTTTAAAAAAGATATACCGCCTTTAGTAATAGTTGGTAGAGAAGGTTGGCGTCACCAACCTATTGAAAAAATAATTAGCGAACTACATCTAGAACACCATACACAATTAATACATAATGCTAACCGATGTCATATGCCATCAATATATAGTGGTGCAACTACACTAGTCTTACCATCCCATTATGAGGGATTTGGTTTGCCAGTTTTAGAATCTATGGCATGTGGTACTGCTACCATAGTATCTAATAGAGGCTCCTTACCTGAAATTTCAGAAGATGCTTCGTTGATAATCGATCCCGATGATATTGATTCTATATCAGAGGCAATCCTAACTATTTGTGAAAATGATAATCTTAGAAAAAATCTACAACAACTAGGCTTAAGTCAAGTTTCCAAATTCACATGGGAAAAATGTTGCCAGAATACCATTAGAATATATAAAAATCTTATATCAGAATAAAAACTATGAATATTCTTTTCCTAACACCTACCATTCCCTACCCACCTAACCAAGGTGCCTCAATCAGAAACTGGGGAATTATTTATCATCTATCACACAAACATTCTATAACATTATTATCATTTAACAATCACGATCAAACTTTTATTTCAAAAACCCTTCAAAAAACATGTAAAACTGTAACAGGAATTAATCTACCTTCAAGAAATACATTACATCGCTTAATAACAATACTATTTAGTGATAAAACAGATATATCTCACAGATATAAAAGTAAAGTCTTTAGTTCTCAACTAACCACTATTCTTTCACAAAACACTTTCGATGTTATTCAGATAGAAGGATTAGAAATGACACCTTATCTGAAAGAAATTAACAATTATTATGACAACAATGAACAAAGACCACTTATTGTTTATGATGCACACAATGCAGAACACATTATTCAAAGTAGAGCAATTCAAACTGGCATTACACAACCAAGATTATTTTTAAGTGTTCTATATTCATTAATACAACTACCACGAATTCTAAAACTAGAACGACAAACCTGCTATCATGTAGATACTGTAATTTGTGTTTCTAAAGAAGATTCTCAACATCTACAAAAAATAAACCCAAAAATCAAACCAACAATTATACCTAATGGGATTACATTACAAGATTACAATATTGATATAGATAAAACACATACCAAAACTCCAGTTATATTGTTTTGTGGGAAAATGGATTACAGACCCAACATCGATGGTGTTATCTGGTTTGTGACACATGTTTTACCACAGATACAAATTACTAATCCAGAAGTCCAATTCCACATAGTGGGCAAATCCCCTACAAAACAAGTTAGTAACTTATCAAAATATAATGGTGTTAGAGTAATAGAAAACGTGAAAGATATAAAACCATATATAGCCTCATCTACAATTTGTGTAGTACCACTAAGAATGGGAGGTGGTACAAGATTAAAAATACTGGAAGCATTTGCAATGAAAAAAGCAATAGTAAGTACTACTATCGGTGCCGAAGGATTTCCAGTAGAACATAATAAACATCTCATGATAGCTAATACAATTAAAGAACAAACTAACACCATTAATAGCCTGTTAAATGACGTTGATAAACGAATTGAACTAGGTAAAGCAGGATACCAAATGGTTAAAAACGATTACCAATGGAAAGATCTGACAAACATCTTAGAAACAATATACAATGTAAAAAACAATTAATTTAACAATAAAGATAAGGTATCAAATATTAAAACCACTCTATTATATAAAAACTGCGGTGCTATACCCAATCCAACTATAACCACAAAACTACAAAGACTGAACACAACTACACCTTTATTCTCACGTGTCTGTTTGTAAAGATTTTTATCAAAAAAATCATATCTGAGATGCATTTTTGCCAGTAAATTTAAATAACATAACCAGATAAAAATACTAGCAACAACAATTATTATTGAATAAGTCATATAGTTGTCAGACAATAAATTAACAAGAGCCCAACGTGCTGGAAAACCTGCAAACAGTGGCATTGCTCCCAGAGACATACCTGCAACAAATATAGCTATAGTACTATAAGGCTTTGACTTCATATGATTCTGCATATTATGAATTGTCTTATTGTTATCATTATTAAAGACACTGCTTACACCAACTCCCCAAACAATTAACGACAGAACCCGTGTGCTGATTATCATAGTAGCAATACCAATAGATTCAGGTAGTCTAAGACCTATAGCTACTAAAGTACAACCCCAGTCAATCAATGCCGAATAACCCATAATATTGCCGATATTCTCCTGATTCAAAATAAATATTCCACCAATTAACGCCATGAATATACCGCAAAATAATAATGCACTAAAAAATTGCAGATTGTTTCTCATCCACTCAAACTCAACTAATATATCTACCAAAAAAAACAATATTGCTAACTGAACTATTGAAATCACAAATGAAGCAACAATAGGTGATGACCTCCTTGATAATATTGGCATCCATGTATGAAATGGCACAACACCTAGTAACACAAAAATACCAACTCCCAGCATCCATGATGCATTCACCAATAAGTCAGTGTTATCAGGAGTAACCTGAAACATTTCTAATTGCCAACCAGCCATCAATATAAAAGGAACGCCAATAGATACAAATGATAAATACCTTAAAGATGCCTTTATATTGTCATAAATCTTATCAGTCATTATAAATACGCATAATACTGCCATAAGTTGAATAAACAGCGCTGCATAAACAAATGGTTGCACAAATATTATCGCCATAATAATAGCGACCAATCCAAGCAAGATAGGATAAAACATGAAACCTACTGAAACTAGTGCGCCACAAACAAAAAAAATAAGAACAGATATGAATAAAAATGTTAACAATTGTATATCATGATTTACCATGACAAAAGCACGCCCCAATATTGCCCAAGAAGAACCAAAATACATATCTCTACCAAAAACCACAACCATTTGATCTATAGGAGCTTTTTGAGCCAACAAACTTAAAAATAACATAGTAGTACAGGATAGAATCAATTGTATCCAAACAAATCTGCGTAATATGTAAGTACCAACAGCAACAACTATTGGTGCAACAATCATAACCATAGGTAAACTCATGTTTTTAAGTCGTCTCCCAATTTATAAGATTCTCCTAACAACTCTAAATAACATATCACTAATGCTATTGATATATCAATTAGAGCCAGCATTCCCACTACCATTAGCGCAGATTCCACAACTGAATACAACAAACCAAAGCCATTCAACATCAAGAATATGCCAAATCCAACCTTAAGAGGTCGTCTTGAAATTGACAAAAGCAATAAACCTTGACACACGCACTGAGTAGCAACCAAAGTCACTGAGTTTGAAACAACCGGAAATGGAATATTACCATTATTAGCAAATTGCCATCCCACAATAGCTACAATTATAAATGCGATAATTCTAAATCTAAACTTTGCTCCAATAACTAAACGCTTTATTCCTAGTGTTGATTTTGAGAAACCCCATCCACTATGTTGCGTTGAAACAAAAACCATCAGCCATACAATTATATAAACCACTAATTTAATTCCAACAATTTGAGGAGCCAATACATTAATAAACAATAAACTTAACATCAAATACATAATAGCCAAACTAGGCACTAGTATTTTTCTATCATCAAAAACTACAAGTATAGGTAACACAAGAAATACAGACACTAATGCTATATACCCTGACCACCCCACAATCTGCTCAACAAAAGACATAGAATCCACTATATTACCCATTAATTACGAGATAAATTCCACAGGTTATTACTAATGCCCACATAACACCACCCTGTCCTTCTAAAACCTCTGCAAATCTATGTAATTTTCTACAAAATGATCTATACACTCTACCACCAATTTGATACAACCACTTTAATTCACTAACTGTAATTAAATACGATTTTGGAAGGTACTCAACAAAATCCTTAATCATGGACCTGTAATACCATAAAAATATTGAAATACTCATAGATAACATACAAAGGGCTACTGCTGTTATACCACTAACATTGATAAAATCACGCCAAATCGGTACTGAAGAAATCCCTAAAACCCATCCAAACAATACAGGCATCACACCTGCTAATATACTAATACCTACTGGAATTATAATTGAACTTATACCTACTAAATTAACAAGCGGAACATTTATTACTGTCGATGTCTTAACTGGGAAAATTATCTTCATTGCTCCGGTCATCATTAACACATTAATCAACACAACTAACGTCATCAAAATAGGTCCCGATACAGATAAGTCAACAACACTCGAAGTTAAAACATAGATACTAAAAAATCCAACAGTCAAAGGTTGACAACCAAAAACCATACATGCAAGTATAAATCTTACAAATTCGCTATTGGTAGATCGTATTATATTCGCATTCATATGGATAACAACTACACATACAACTATAGAGATAAGATGTGCATATACACCAAAAAGCTGCCATTTTTCGGCCCATATAAATGTCAAAAACGCAAGGCTTGATTGACCCACAACAACTGAATATATTCTTTCAAAGTGATTATTAGAAACACACCACTTATATCCATAAATTATTCCGGATAGTACTGCAAAAATTGACACAACTGACTTCAATACAATAGATGCATCCTGAATATCAACAAGAAACAGTAAATTAAATGATGTAATCATAAAAGCTATACTTGCAACTGTAAACACGACATATGAATTTGCATACCTCACAATATTCAAATAACCAAATGGATACATACTAATCCGCATTATAGCCACACCAACAATTATAATGTTAACCAACAATTTGTTTTGCCTAACTACATCAAACGAACCAATCGGATCAATTAAGGCAAGAATAAACAACAGACCAGTTGTGACAGATAATCTAAAAGGATAGTTTACTGTTGACCTGATATCAAATCTAATAACATTTCCAGTCTTATCTTGACTGTCTGTCGCACGAGAAGATACAGCAAGATAAGTAAATAAATCTAATATAAGTACACTTATTACTAAAGTCACATAATTTCCAGCAAAAAGGACCAAAAAACAAAATGTGACAATAAACATACAAATAGCCCTGTCACTTGATGAAAACTCTAAATTATTGGTAATACTAGCAAAAAACATCATGCAAAACATAAATAATAATAACAACGCCAAAGACCATGATACATGATCAATATTTAAAAATAAATTGTCAACAAATATATCCTGCAAATTCCATGGTGACAAAATTACCGTACTAAATATATTAAATCTAAGCAACAATGTGGTAACAAGAGCTCCAATTACTGATATTGCAGCCGTTATACCATAAATACCATATCGATTGCCACTACCCATTGTAATAGCAATACTTCCTATCATAAAAAATAAAATCGGCGTAAAAGGATCCATCAGAGCGAAGATTATATCATTAGCCAACAAATTGCATGTACTAAACTCATATCAATTATAAATAGTACTACAATATATAATAAAATAGTAATCTTTCTGTGTATAATATAGGCAACTATAGGAATTAATACTTATATGCTAAAAAACCATAAAAACGTAACTTGCAAGCGTAAACTTTTAATATTATTATCTATCATCTTTTTGTGCACTTCTTGCATAAAACAAGATACACCATCAATAACTGTCCAACATACATCAACTACTTTTGCTCAATCAACCATTACTACTGCTCCTACAAAAGAATCTACAAAACATTATTCTTCTAAGACACCAACTACTGGTATATCTGATGAAATTACCAATCAAATAACACCACAAGTATCTGTTACAGATCTAAATAATTCGATAGTAAACCCTAGTGCTGAACCAAATACATTAACACAATCCGTTCCTACTATATATATATTTGATCAATCAGAATCATCTGTAAGATACGGAGTAGGTGAAACATTTATTAACCAAAACAACCGATACAACTATGCCATAGGAACCACAAATATAATTTCAGGAGAAATTAACGTTAATTTTAATCAACCTAACTTAACTAATATTAGTGATATTAATATCGATATTAAATCATTTCAAAGTGACAAAATAAGAAGGGATAATGCAATACGTGACAGATGGCTTGAAAGCAGCAAATTCCCTATTGCAACATTTTCTCCACAAGAATTACTAAAGTTGCCTGATGAATATGAATTTGGTGAAGAGATTAGTTTTCAAATTAATGGAAACTTGTTAGTTAGAGACATAATTCAACCAGTCTCCTTTGAAGTCACATTAACAATTATAGACGACAAAATCATTGGTAATGCCCAAACAAGAATAAAAATGACTGATTTTGGTTTTGATCCACCAGATATTGCGGGAATTCTCAAAGCAGAAAATGAGGTGGACATTTATTTTGATTTTGTAGCTATATCTAAAGTCAATTCAGATTAAAACCACGACACTAATCTAATATCAGTATTAATGAACACATCTAATCTGTAGCTAGCATTCACTATAACTACATGCATAACATTTACGACAACCTTCTTCATTAACAACAGCTGCCTCTCCACATTCAGGACATAAGGAACCAAATTGAAATGTATACGGATTATCATCTGTTTCCGTAGAACCATTCATTGTAGATATAACATTATCATTACTAATACTATCACTAAATTCATAATCATCTAAATCATCCAAATATCTACGTAAGGCCCGAGCAACTCCATCTGGTAAAGAACGAACTCTATTTGGACCAAAACCTAATGACCTACTACCTCCAATACCCTCTAATTGTCTAACAAGTTCCTTTAATCTATCACTAGGCAATACCGGAGAAGAAATACGCAACACATATGAAATTAAACGACCTATTGCTTCGGATATAGCAGCCGTCTCGCTCCCTGCTTTTGCAGTACTAACAAAAGCTTCAAAAGGCTCTCCTGACTCATTTTCATTAATAGTCACAAATGATTTCCCCATAGGAGTATCTACCATATATGTAGCACCATCTAATCTAGAAGGACGAGACTTCTTAGTCTCTGGAAAAAGCTTTTCATTTTTATCTAAACCATTATTTACACTAGCATCTCTATTTTCTGTAGCATCAGATTCGCTTGTAGAATTATCAGCAGTATCATTGGTCTCCAAAACAACCTTTTGTCGACTTCCTGTTACATATACAGTCAATCCTTTACATCCCAATTTCCAACCTAATGTGTATGCTTCTGCTACGTCTTCCTCTTTTGCATCAGAAGGAAAATTACAAGTCTTTGACAGACTATTATCTACAAAGGCTTGCAAACCTGCCTGCATACGAACATGCTGTTCGGCTGTAATATCCTGCGAAACTACAAAAGTATTTTTTATATGTTCTGGAACTTCATCAACATTCTGACACGAACCACTCTGTCGAACCTTAGATACGATGTCACTACGCTGTTTTTCATCCAATCCTGCTAAAATTAGCTCCTTCTCAAACATAGGGCTTGCATATTCTAACTGTAAATCTTTACCTTTATCATTGACATGTCTTAAGTATGCAAGTGCAAAAGCAGGTTCACAACCATAAGCCTCACAGCCTGCAACAGTAGCTATTGTACCTGTTGGAGCTATTGTAGTTTGAGCAGCATTACGTATACCATACTGTTTGATACCACTTACTACAGAATCCCAATCTACCTTTGGTCTACCAAAATCTCTAGAAAATTCATTAACTGGTTTAGGTGGACGCCAATTCATATCCTCAGGATCATAAATACTGCCCTTAATTGCCAGATATGGACCTCTGTCCTCAGACAATCTAATACTTGTCAACATACAATGATAACGCACAAATTCCATAAGTTGACTAGCAAATTCCTCACTTTCCTGAGAACCATAACGAATCCCTACATGATACATCATATCACCCAAACCCATAATGCCAAGACCAATTCTCCTAGCCTGCATAGCAGCTTCCCGTAATTGTGGAACATTACTAACGTAGGCATTTGCTGTTACAACATTATCTAAAAATCGGGTTGATAACGCTACAGTATTTGCCAAGCTAATCCAATCAACTTTACCATCTTTACCTAGATGCTTAGCCAAATTAATGGACCCTAGACAACAATTCTCATAAGGACCTAAATATTGTTCACCACAAGGATTAGTAGATTCTAGGTCATACATATGAGGTAAAGGATTCTGCCTGTTAGCAGCATCTAAAAACAATACACCAGGCTCACCATTGTGATGAGCATATTTCACAATAGTGTTAAATAAATCTCTTGCGTTGACAGTTTGTTTCACTGTCTTTGTTTGTGGACAAATCAATTCAAATGATCTGTCATTTTCTACTGCCTGCATAAAATCATCAGTAATACCAACTGAAATATTAAAATTAGTTATTTGATTCTCATCAGTTTTACATGTAATGAATTCATATATATCTGGATGATCCACTCGAAGTACAGCCATATTAGCACCACGACGAGTACCACCTTGTGCTATCTCACCAAATGCTCTGTCATATACTCTTAAAAATCCTACTGGACCGGTTGCCTCACCGGCTGATGATTTAACTATAGATCCCCTTGCACGTATTTTAGAAAAAGAAAATCCATTACCTCCTCCTGTTTGCTGTATCAATGCAGCATCACGCAGTGTCTGAAAAATACCTGCCGAATCGCCACCCATATCATCACTAATCGGTAAAACGAAACACGCAGCTAATTGTCCTAACGGAGTACCTGCACCTGTAAATGTAGGCGAATTGGGTAAAAATTTCATTTCGGTTAACATCTGATAAAAATCTTCTGCTACAGGATCAGGATCTTCATCAAAATCACGTTCTGCTATAGCTACATTATAAGCAACCCTCCAAAACATTTCCTCTACAGTTTCTATAGGATTTCCATCATCACCTCTACGCAAATAACGTTTTTCCAAAACTACTCTGGCATTCTCAGTTAATGTTTCAACAGGCTTTAAATGATATTCTGGTCTGACTTTATCCATAATATTTTCATTATCATAACTATATCTAGAATTTAGTTTCTTATGACTAGAATCACTCATTTTCCCACTCCTATATAATATTAAATCAACAACCTATCAATTTCTTCACGAACACTCTGTAAATCACTTAGTCCCAAATAAACAATTGCGTAACGAATATATGCAATATGATCCAACAATTTCAATCGTTCTATAACAAGATCACCAACAACCCTACTAGATATTTCCTTTTTCCCTAAAGCCAACAACTTACTTTCAACTTCTCCTACTAATCTGGAAATGTCAGTACTCGCAATGGGTCTTTTAGTACATGCTACTCTAACACCGTTTTCCAATTTTTCCCTATCAAAATTTTCCCTACGACCATCCTGCTTAATTAGATATGGCAATGACTTGACCGCTCTCTCATATGTGGTAAATCTGTCTTGACACTGATCACATTCTCTCCTACGCCTTGTTCCTCCTCTGGAATCATGATCTGTATCTACAACTCTAGATCTATTAGCACCACATAAAGGACATAACATTTATTTCCCCAAAAAAATCCTCTTTCCAAAAAAATCCTCTTTCACAATGTAAGAAACATGAGTCTATCATGTACTGTCAGTTTATCAAAGCTAATCCATAAAATTTTTAACCTTAAATTTTTGTTATTCTATTTTTCAAACAAAAGATATTACAAACTAAACTAACGTAATACCACCTATGCGCAACAATCTTTGTGTATTTAGCAGATAAATAACTAGCATAATCAGCAGTACAAACAACACTGATTCACTATACTATGATCGACGTCGTAAGAATGCTGGCACATCTAAAGATCTCGGATCAAAAGATCTATCCAAAAATTCTGCATCATATTTCATTGTATCTATCTCTAAATCATCGCTCAAATCAGTCTCTTCTGAGCCTGATACATCAAGATTTTGATTTTCATCAGATTCTTGGTTATTACCAGAATCACCATCAACCTTTGCTGTCATTTTTTCATAGTAGTCAATAGCTCTAGTTCTCATACTACTACCACGATCAAATCCAGTTGCAATAACCGTCATTCTAATTTCATCACCCATAGTAGGATCAATAACTGCACCAAATATTAAATTCACATCAGGATGTGCAGTTTCTTTGATAATGGCTGCTGCTTGATTAACTTCATACAAACTCAAATCTGATCCTCCTGTAACATTAAACAAAATACCTCTAGCTCCATCAATGCTAATATCCAACAACTGACTATTAATAGCGTCTTCTGCTGCAAATCGAGCTCTATCCTCACCTGATCCACTACCAACAGCCATCAAAGCAGCACCACCTTCAGCCATAATTGCTTTAACATGAGCAAAATCTAAATTAATCAATCCAGGCACTGTAATCAATTCTGAAATACCTTGAACACCTTGATGCAATACTCCATCAGCTTCCTTTAAGGAATCATACAAAGATGCATCCTTATCAACTAACTGTAAAAGCCTATCATTAGGAATAACAATCAATGTATCTGCCTTGTTTTTTAAATTTTGTATTCCATCCTCTGCAAGTTGAGCCCTACGAGATCCTTCAAATGTAAATGGCCTAGTAACTACTCCTATAGTTAATGTACGCATATCCTTAGCAATCTGAGCTATAACTGGAGCAGCACCTGTACCAGTACCACCTCCCATGCCAGCAGTTACAAAAATCATATCAGCGCCCTTTAGAACCTCGCACAATTCATCTGCAGACTCTTCTGCAGCTTTAGCACCAATCTCAGGATCACCACCTGCACCCAAACCACGAGTTAATTTAGGACCAATTCTTACACGACAAGTTGCATCTGATTGAAGCAATGCCTGAGCATCAGTATTTACAGCAATAAATTCTACTCCCTGCAATCCATCTGCAATCATACGGTTAACTGCATTTGTACCTCCCCCGCCTACACCAACGACCTTTATTCTTGCAAATGTTTCAGATTGTGGTGATGGTTTCATTCGTGTTGGCCTCCTATCCTTCATTGAATCCATTCTCAAGAGATCAGATTCACTCTCTAAATTATTATTGTTTTCATTTTTCTTTGGAGCTACAAAACCTGATTGTTCTTCTTGCGAATCACTGTCTATATTAGACATTTTACTTTGTTCCATTTCCATTGAACTACCACCTTTTCTAATAATTTCTAAATAATATTAATTTGTTTTCCTAACTGCTAGTATCTAATATCCCATTGTTTTACCATGCCTCGTCAGATCGTACAACATTCTCTACAGTTTTTTTATTTCCTTGATTAATTTATTTTCAATATACTACGGAGCTAATCTGCTAGCCCAATCCTTAATTACTCCCCACATTCTTTGACCAGATTTGTTTCCAGTTGCAAAACTACCATTTTCTGAATATCCATTTAAACTACTGAGTCCAACGTAAGTACTAGATTCTCTTGCTGCCCAGTTCAGCAATCCAACACTAGTAGCAAACTCTGGACCCTGCACCTGATCAACAAGTCCTCGCAAATTAGTCGGCTCAGATACTCTTACAGGCAAACCTAAAGATCCTGTAGCTAGCTGTCTAAAACCTGCTAATCGTGACGTACCACCAGTCAATACTACACCAGCAGGCAACAAACTATCATAACCTGATCTTTTAACCTCTTTAAGTAACAAATCAAAAATTTCCTCCGCTCTAGCTTCTACAACATTAGCCAATTCAGATCTACTCACCTCTATAGCTTGCTCATGTCCAAAAGGTCTTACCAAGAAGACTTCACTACTATCAACTTCTTGCGTACAAGCATGTCCATGTGCAATTTTTACTTCTTCAGCAGCAGAAGCAGGTAAACGTAGTCCATGTGACACATCCGCAGTAATATTATTCCCACCTACTGGTAAAACAGCAGTATGCCAAACATTACCTTCAATAAATATTGCCACATCAGTAGTACCACCACCAATATCACATGATACTACACCCAAATCACGTTCTGTATCCGTTAAAGATGCCTCTGAAGATGCCAATGGATTCAAAACAAATTGTTCAACCACTACACCAGCATCTTCAATACACTGAGCCAAATTTTTAACAGTAGTACTTGCAGCAGTGATAATATGAGCCTCAACTTCTAGACGAAACCCATGCATTCCTAAAGGCATACGAATACCTTCTTGCCCATCCACAATAAAGTTGCGCGGAATAATATGCAGAACTTCACGATTATGCGGGATTACAATTGCCCTAGCAGCATCCAGTGCTCTGTCAATATCATCTTGTGTAATGATGCTATCACCCGAAATCCCAACAACACCGTGACTGTTAACTGCCTCAACATGAGCTCCTGCCAGACTAACAAATGCTCTGTCAACTTCATATCCAGCAGACCTTTCTGCTGATTCGACAGCTTCACGAATGGCAGTCTTGGCTTCATTCATATTAACAACAACACCCTTTTTAAGTCCCTTAGATGCTGAAACACCCACTCCAATTATTTCATAATCATTTGAATCTAATAATTCAGCAATCAATACACAAACTTTTGTTGTACCAACATCAATTGCAGCAATCAATTTAGTATTAGACATAGCGCACCTTCTTGTTTACATTTAAGTTCATTTATTTCCTATTCTCTATGAAATGGTGTGGACGGTTCAACAACACTCACAATCTTTGGCCACACTCCACGCATCATTAAATCTTCAACTAAAGTTTCATACACAAGCAACTTTGTTGCCATATTATTACCTGTGCCAAAATACCCTCTCCAGTTCCTACCATCCTGATAAGATAAACCACGACCTACATCATAATGTAACATTTCTATGTTAGGACGCAATGCCTTCAATTGAATAGCTCCTTCGATAACATCAAACGGTATTTTCTTAGTTACATCAATTGTATTTGATTCATCCTCTACTACAATTGGTAGTAACCACTCTAAATTTTTTCTAGCAGGAAAAATTTCACCATATTGATCAACCCAAACTGACTCTCCTCCTTGTTGCCAAACAACAACCGGATCCCTTTCAATCACTTGAATATACAGAGTTGACGGCCATTCAAACTCCACCATAGCATCATCAATGCCTGGAATATTGCTAATATTATGACGCACTAGAACTGGATCGATCCAAAAAATATTCATACCATGAACACCAGATTGTCTATATATTTCATCTCCTGGAACATATTCTGTGCTGACCAACTCAATTGAATCTATAAAAAACTTTTCTTGTGTCGTTATATATCCTAATGACAGTACACACAAGCCAACTATACCAAAGCTAACAATACGCCATCCGATCTTTTCTAAAAAGAATGTTACCTTCAATGACTTCATCGGAGATGATCGTTTTACAAAAATCCGTCTACTCGTTTTATTTTTAAACAAATTAGGAAAACTCTTTCTATTTCTACTATTTCTTTTTTTACGAGCTTCATCCAAATCTCTTGGTGTACGTGCCATTGGCATGACAACATGGTTAGAGTCTGTTTGAGATGCAATAAATCGCCTTGTTATTGGTAAAATAAAAGCACGTAAAATACTCAATGTAATACCTCAAATGATCTATGTACACTATCTCGCTGTATCTTTCTTTCTAATGCCAACTCAATAAGAATGTCGATCAACTCACTAAACTCAACTCCTGATGCTTGCCACAACTTAGGATACATACTAATACTTGTAAATCCTGGAATAGTGTTTAATTCATTTACCCATAAATCTCCAGAAACATTGTCAAGTAAAAAATCAACGCGCGCCATACCTGAACAATCTATCGCTTTATATGCTTCTAGTGCCATTTCCTGCACCGATCTTAACTGATTTTGAGTAATAGAAGCAGGAATAATAAGTTCTGCAGAACTCGACACATACTTAGCCTCATAATCATAAAAATCACTGTTAGACACTATCTCACCAGCAACAGATACTTGCGGTTCATCATTACCCAAAACACTTACCTCAATCTCCCTAGCATCCACCCGTCTTTCAACTAATATTCTCCGATCCCATTTACAAGCTTCATCAATGCCAGATATAAGCTCATCTTTGTCATTAGCCATACTAATACCTACGGACGATCCCAAATTAGCTGGCTTAATAAACACTGGTAAATCAAGTCTGTCCAAAATACCAGCAACAATTTCATTGGATTTACGCAAATACACACTTCTATTAAATGAATAAGAAGGTACAACTGGTAGTCCATGAGATTCCATTACAGACTTAAACAGAATTTTATCCATGCCGACTGAAGAACCTAACACTCCAGACCCTACATATGGTAAATCAGCAATTTCTAATAATCCTTGTATAGAACCATCTTCTCCATTCGTACCATGCAAAATAGGAAAAATCACATCCAAGTTCTCAAAATCAATTATGTCAAGATTATTGTTATTTACATTACCATCAAAATGCACTAATGAATTCTTTGAAGAATATGGCAAAATCAAACAATTGGAAAACAAATTAACTGACTCTCCTCCTCTTTCCAATTCATCCAAACACTTTGCACCAGTAATCCATTTACCATTCTTGGTAATACCAATGAGACTAACAATGTACTTATCATAATCAATTGCTTCGAGTACAGATCTAGTAGACCTTAATGATACCTCGTGTTCACCAGATCTTCCTCCAAAGAGTATGCCTATACGCATTTTTTCAGTAGTCATTATTTATTTATACCTAATCCAACCCATTCCCCAATTAATTTTATTTCTAAGTCCAACTTAACACCAAACTTCTCTTCCACAACATTGTCTGCATGTTCAATTAGTCCAAAAACATCCATTGCAGTTGCCTCTCCCAAATTTACGAAAAAATTGGCATGCACTTTAGAAATTTCTGCCTGACCAATACGAAAACCTTTTAGCCCAGCATCTTCAATTAGACGCCCAGCATGATTACCTGGTGGATTCTTAAACATAGATCCTATAGTGGCTCCAGGAGGCTGTGTGTTTTTGCGATGAGCCACAAATTCATTAGCCCTCAATCTGAGTATATCTACAGCAACCCTCTCTAATTCAAACTGAGCTTCTAAAATCACAAAATCCTCATCTATTTCCTGTAGTTTACTAAATCGATAATCTAAACCCAAATCATCTATAGTCCAGGTCTTTATTCCTTTCCCGCGTTGCAAGATATCAGCCAAAACAATATTGTCTGACATATCTGCTCCATGGGCACCGGCATTACCAAATAATGCTCCACCTACTGTACCTGGCACTGAAACTGCCCATTCTAATCCCCCATACCCACGATTAATACATGTACGTGCTAATGCAGCCAACATAGTTCCAGAAGAAACTCGCACAACAATAGATGAATCAGACTCATCAAAGACAATTTGCTTTGCCATATTGTGCACTACTAATCCTCTAAAACCTGAATCAGAAAAAAGAACATTGGAACCTGATCCAAGAACTAAGACTGGTATATCTGACTGCCAACAATAACTTACGACTTCTACAAGATCATCAATAGTGTTTACTTGCACAAAAAAATCAGCCACACCACCAATGCGTGAAGAAGTATACTTACCCATAATCTCATTACTCTTTAATGTTTTACCAATATTAGATAATAAGCCAAAATGCCTATCAGAAAAATTACTTTTATCGGATAACATGCTTAACAACTGATCACCAACCATATAACCATCACCTGCATTCAAAGTAATAACTATGTCGCCCGAAACCAATTCAGACAAAAGGTACTTGACTATTTCATCATAAGAACTCATATGAGTCACATTTGGATGATGCATTAACTCTACTATTTGCAATGATGATGTTAGACTATCATTTGTCTCACGAGACCCATATATATCAGTTATTATCACTTGATCTGCTTCTTCAAAACTATCTGCTATTTCTAACTTAAACTCGTTAACGCGTGAATATGTATGAGGTTGAAAAACAACCCACAATTTTCTATCTGGGAATTGCATGCGTGCCGCTTTCAAAGTAGATCTTATAGCTGTAGGATGATGTGCATAATCGTCAACAACAACAACGCCTTCTTCGACACCTTTAATTTCAAAACGTCGTTTCACACCTGCAAATCTTCGCAATGGATCTATTACCTGCTGAAGATCTATTCCATAGAAATCAATAGCAGCTATAGAAGCTAAAATATTCATAACATTATGGTCACCAACAAGCTGAGTATCTATATTTTGACAAATCTGATCATCATTGTTTACTAATAAAAAACGACAACCTATCCCATTTTTGATCTGTATATTTTTAGCTCTCCAGTCAGCATCATTGTGAATAGCATAAGTAACCACAGATATGCCCAATTCCCTGGCTTTATCACCTATTCTCTTTGCCCGTTCATCATCCTGATTAACTATCAATTGACCGTCAAAAGGAATCAGCTTAACAAATTCCCAATAGGTATTTTCAAGTTCCAATTGATCATCATAACAGTCAGGATGATCAAAATCCATGCTATTAATTATACTCACTTGAGGACGCAATCCTAAAAACATCTTAGCATATTCATCAGCCTCAACGACAAATGGTTCACCTCTACCATAGCGAGCATTCATCCTATTATTCTTCAAAGTACCGCCTACAATAAAAGTAGGATCTAATCCACATTCAAGCAGACAAAAAGATATTAAAGCGGTAGTAGTGGTCTTACCATGACTACCTGCAACAGCACACCCTATTTTATCTGCCATCAAATCACCAATTAAGTCCTGACGTTTAATCATTTGTATATTTTTCTCTCTAGCTTCAAGCAATTCAGGATTATCAGTATCAATTGCAGAGGATGCTAACACGAGATCAGCATCTCTCACATTAGATGCCTCATGACCAATATAAACAACAGCGCCCATATCCCTTAAATTTGCAAGAGATTCGGATTCACAAATATCCGAACCACTTACTATATGACCTTTTTCAAGCAGCAAAGTAGCAATTGCAGATAATCCTGCACCACCAATGCCTACCAGATGAATATGTTGATCAAGTATCATTAAATCAACTCCATTAAAGAAAAACAACAATCACAAAAATAAAAGTAATTCCTAAACCAAAATATATATATGGTGGACCAACCAATTCAGGAGGCATATAATCTAACATATCTAGTACACTCGGAGATTCAGGTGGAAATATACCTGCAATAGGATAACCGGAAACGTGCAAGTAATGCCAGATTGTTCCAATCAGCAAATAACCGTTAATTACACCTAGAAAGAGTCCTAAAAGCATATCTTCCAAACGTTCTCTACGAGCTTTATCAGCAAATAATGGTGCCACTACTGGAGTGGAGTAACCAAAAAATGCTAAAAGAAAAAACAAAAGAGATCGCACCGAAAATTGAGTGATTTCCGTTTGTAATGCCAAAGAAGTGGCAACACCTGGTATAAACTTTATTATCACAGCATCAAGGAACAAAGCAAGAACCAAGCTAAATAATACTAACAATTCCTTTGCCCAACCCCTTAAAGCACCAATTATTCCAAATAACAAAAGATACATCCAAAACAAAACTGATAATGCAATCATAATGACTCTCCACAAACCATAGATCTAAGTTCGTTTGCAATATTGTCAGCACCATCGATATTTGAAAATCGTCTAGCATTCTTACCAAATTCAATCATTTCAGAGTCATTGTTTAACAGTCTTGATACTGTTTGTCTAAGAACAATCGGTAAGTCATTATCTTCAACACAAATAGCAGCTCCCTGATCACACAGCATATGTGCATTTGCATATTGATAACTCCATGAATATGGATAAGGAACCAACACTGCAGGCAAACCAAAAGCAGGAAACTCTCCAAGACATGATGCACCTGCACGAGCAACCACAATGTTTGATGCACGCATAGCAACCCCGATTTTATCTGACAAATATGGAAATAACTTATAGTTTAATTTTGTAAATGAATCTAAATCAGTCCATATTTTTTCTGACTCTATCCATCCTAATTTACCAGTAACATGTATAATTTGAAATCCCTCACTTACCCAAGTACGCCCAGCTTCTAAAGCCGCTAAATTAATACTCCTTGCACCAAGACTTCCACCAACTATCAAAATAGTTTTGTTATTTTTTATACCTAACACACTCCTAGATTCATCCTGTGACATTGTTAAAGCATTCGTAAGTTGTGTTCGTAATGGATAACCTGTAACAACTAGTTTAACGTGTTTCAAATACTCCTGTGAAGCTTCCACAGTAATCAATACGCGATCAGCGATTTTCGAAATGATGCGTATTGCAAGACCAGGTTCAACATCAGGCAAATATATAGCAATTGGCACCTGACGCAACCAACCTGCTACAGATACCGGAACAGTTGTATATCCTCCAGTCACAAATATTGCATCTGGAGAAAAACGCGATATCAAAATATATGATTGCATTAATCCTACTAACAATCTATACAATCCTTTAATCATTCCTATCAATCCCTTACCCACAAGGCCACTGGATTCAATAAACTCAATGTCAATCCCAGATCCAGTAACAATATCAGTCTCCATTCCTTCAACAGTTCCTACCCACAAGATATCTAGAGAACTATCTGTAGATCGAAACCTTTGAAGACTATTTACGATAGCCATTGCTGGGTAAACGTGCCCTCCTGTTCCACCAGCGCAAATCAATAATCGCACGATTCTCCCTTGTAGGTCTCACTTCCAAATCATATCTAGAAATACTTAACAATATACCTATAGCAGTTAAAGTGACCACTAAAGATGATCCTCCATAACTCACAAGAGGCAAAGCATTTCCAGCAAATGGAAGTACTCCTAATATCACTCCTATATTTACTATAACTTCTATAGCAATCCAACCAGTCAATCCTCCTGCCAACAATTTACCAAATGGATCATCCACTCTCACTGAAATTAAAATACCACGCCAACAAAGCACAACATAGAAAACTACTAAAAGTAGACTACCCATAAGACCTAACTCTTCACCCACTACTGCAAATATACTGTCTGTATGGGGTACTGGTAGATAAGAAAACTTACCAGCACTTTTGCCTAAACCAACACCAAACATACCACCATCAACAAACGCAACAATCGCCTGACGTACATGCCAAGAACCTTCTGTAATGTCCTTCAGACCAGCTATATATTCAGATATCCTTTGCTGCCCAGTTGAACTAAAACTGATAACCAAATACCCTACGAAAGATGCTATGATTAGCGCCCCTCCTAGATGGATTATTGCTGCACCAGCTAGAAAAAACATAAGTACCGAAATAATAACCACAGTTGCTGCAGCGCTAATATCTGGTTGCAATACAATCAGACCAGCAATAAATCCAACTAAAACAGCAAATGGTGCCATTCCATACCAAAAATCAGTCAATTTGTCTTGTTTAGAAGACATCCATACAGCAAAATATAGTATTGTCACTAATTTGGCCAATTCTGAAGGTTGATATGAACCTGCCACCAAACCTCTATCAGTTCCAATAAACAAAACTAGAATCAGCACAACGACAGTTGTAATCCCAACCCCAAGACTAACTACTGGCAAACGCAATTTGCGATAATCCAAAATAGCGCATAATACCAAAGATAACAAACCTACAACAAGATGCCAAAAATGCTTAGTTAACATTACAAATCTGGACCCATACCAATTGTATGCCAAATCAAATGTAGTAGAAAATACCATCATAATCCCGAAGACTAATAAAATAGCTGTCATCATTGCAAGAATCCAATCAACCTGTGTAGACCTACCTTTTATTCTACCTTGCAATATATTATCAAACTGATTAGATATATTAGTTTTGTTCATTGTAATCTCAATACTAGTTCTCTATAGTACTCTCCACGTTCAATTGCATCTGAAAACTGATCAAAGGAAGTACATCCAGGTGCCAACAAAACAGTATCGCCTGGATCGGACAAAGAATACGCTAATAAAACAGCTTCTTTCAAATTATCGACTTCAGTAACACTAATATCAACAGGAACAGGATCAGGGTTTGCTGCTTCCCCGGCAGTTGACCTTTTTGTCAGTTTATCAAACCCTGATCCGTCATCCATAACACTAATATCATCACTCAGAAGAGAAAGTCTAAGATCACCTCTGTTATAATTTCCCCAAACCTCCTCTAGCGAACTCTTAATGAGGAATGATGATTGTCCAAAAACAACGACTTTCTTTACCTTCGAAAGCATTGCAACTGCTAATGATTCCCATGACAAATTCTTGTCTTTTCCACCAAGCAACAATATTATTGGAGCAGTAAGAGGCTCAAGAACAGCAATAGTCCTTTCAGGAGTAGTTGCCATAGTATCATTCATCCAACGCACTCCTTCAATATCTGCAACATATTCCATACGATGAGGTACTCCCTTAAAACTACTTAACCCTTGTCGTATGAAATTAACTTCAACGTCTAATGCACCTGCAACACAAACCGAAGCTAAAATATTCAACAAATTATGTGTTCCAATCACACTAATGTCGTTGCAGTTAATTACTGGTACAGAATTACCATCTCTCCTCAGCATAACTATATCGTCTTCAATTACACATCCATTATCAAAAGTAGCATTAGAATCAAGTGTAAAACCCCAACATTTACCACGAACCTGGGATTTCATAGACTGTGAAAATTCGTTATCCCAACCTAAAATAGCTATATCATTAGAGCCTTGATATTTCAATATATTAGCTTTCGCCATGACATACTCTTCCATATCAGAATGTCTATCTAAATGATTAGGAGTAATGTTAAGAACCACAGCTATATTAGGGCTACGATCCATAATCTGTAACTGAAAACTAGATAACTCTAATATAGCTATATCTCCCTCAAGTATCTCGGGTAAATCCAACAATAAAGGATTACCGATATTTCCTCCAACCCATACATTGTCAAACTGACTTGACAATGAACATATCTCACTAGATAACAGAGTAGTTGTCGTCTTACCAGAAGAACCTGTTATTCCTATTGTTTGACACGATAACTTATCGAGTACAATCTGCGAATCATTTGAAATAGGAATGTTAGCCTTAGTAGCAATTTGAAGTAAAGGAATATCTAAAGGCACTCCTCCAGAAACAAAAATAGTATCTACGTTTTCTAGCAAAGACAACGGATGCTCTTCCAACACGAAGTCAATGTCATATCGCTCTAAGCTGTCTATTTCATATGCTAAATCAGCTGCAGTCCGCAAATCAGTCACAGTAACCTCATTACCTGTATCACACAAATATTGCGCAAGAGCAATTCCTTGTCTAGCTAGACCAACTATTAACGCCTTTTGACTAATCACATTTTCACCAAGTAAATACTTGACCACTACCTACAATCTAGTACTGATATTCTCATGAATTTTGTCTACCGCTATACCTACCCAAAAATGATTAGGTAGAACATTTGATGCTGTCTTTATTGATACTCCTTTCAAAGAATCAGTATCTTCAAATTCAGAATCCGGATGCATGTAACAAACAGTTGGTTGATCTCCAAACCTCTGTTCATAATGATGCACTGCATTACTGATTTTTTCCTTTAGACTTTTGCTTTTACCATCATCAAACCACAACAAACCCATTTCCATAATAATCTCCTTTTCTTTACTACTCCCTAATTCTTATAACAAAGCCAAAGCAACTCCAATCATTCCCGACAGGATTGATACTAACCAAAAGCGTTGTACTACTTGCGTTTCACTCCAACCCAATAATTCAAAATGATGATGCAAAGGCGCCATACGAAAAACACGTTTACCTCCACTCCATTTAAAGTAAAGCACCTGAATAGCTACAGATAGAGTCTCTGCCAAAGGAACAATAGCTATAATTGGAAGCAACAACCACTGACCAGTCATAAGAGCAACTACACCAAGTAGTGCACCTAATGACAATGAACCTGTATCTCCCATAAACAACTGTGCGGGATGAACATTGAACCACAAAAAGGCAAACAGTGCTCCAACCAAAGTAAAACAAAACCTTACCAAAAACACCTGCTCCTGCAAGAGAGCTACAAATCCAAATGCCATAAAATTAGTAACTAAAACTAATCCTGCCATACCATCTAAACCATCAGTGATATTAACTGCATTAGAAGTACCCACTATTATCAAAACACCTATAGGTATATATAAAAGTCCTATATCAACTTTACGTGGAAATCCAGGTAAAGCAACACTATGTATGTCAAAACCATAATAAAGGACTAATACTGCTCCAAGCGCAATGATTACTTGGACAAAAAACTTATATCGAGCCCTTATACCTTCACCACTACGCACATTACGTAGACCATACCAATCGTCCCATATACCTAAAACAGCAAAGCCAATTAATACTGATAATGGTAACAAAATAGATGGTCCAGTGACTACTTTTACTAAGCTAACTAAATTTAACACTGCAGTAATCACTAACACAGGAGCAATTACCAATAACCCCCCCATAGTTGGAGTACCTAATTTAGAAAAATGTGTCTGAGGTCCATCTACTCTGATCTGTTTACCGATTCTTAATCTCCTTAGAATCTCTAAAAGTGGACCGCCCCATATTACAGTCATAATGAAAGTAATACTAGCCAAAGTAAGTGAAAAAATACCTTCAGGGTTCATGCTGCATACTCCAACTCAGCAACCAATTTATCAAGCCCTAAGGACCTAGAACCCTTTATGAGAATAACATCTCGATCATCAGTATAAGTCGCCAAATATTCCAACGCATGCTTCCTGTCTTGACATTGAACGATTGCTTTTTGCGACATACCTGCTTCTATAGCACCCTTTGCTATAAGAGATCCCAGATCACCTACTGTTATTAACAAATCAACTACATCCCTAGCACGCGCACCTACTGAAACATGTCCTTGATACTCAAATGATCCCAGTTCTAACATATCCCCTAGCACTGCAATTCTCCTAACATCAACTAAATCATCCAACAAATTCAAAGCAGCAATTGTTGATTCAGGAGAAGCATTATAACTATCATCAATTATTACGCTACCTCGTGGACCCTCTACAGCATACAAACGTAACTGAGCCTGGCCATCCTGTGCTTGCAAACCTTCCAAAATTTCTTGCCAACTTAAACCTGCTACTAATCCTACAGCAGCAGCACGCAATGCAGTATGAACCGAATGTCGACCCAACAATGGAACTCGTACATGCAATATTTCATCTCTATAATGCAACTGAAATTTTATTCCTTGTAAACCATTGCTATGAATATTAGATGCCCAAAGATCAGCTTCTGTATTTAATCCATACGTAAACACTTTTGCATCAGTCAAATCTGCCATAGTCATTACCAATGATTCATCTGCATTTAATATTGCAGTTCCATGAGGCACTGCGGGTAAAGCTTGCACTAACTCAGCTTTTCCAGCAACAATGTTTTCCAAACTACCTGCACGTTCAACATGTACTGGATAAACATTGGTAATAACTCCTATTTGGGGCTTAGCAATACCACACAAAAAGTCAATTTCACCCTTCTTATAAAAACCCATCTCCAGAACAGCAAATTCATGCTTGTTATTTAAACCAAGTACACTCAAAGGTAATCCAATCTCATTATTGAAATTACCTTCAGATTTTAGTGTAACAAAACGCTTAGACAAGACTGATGCAGTCAATTCCTTAGTAGTAGTCTTACCAATGCTACCAGTAATACCTACCACATTAACTTCTAAATGATCACGCCAATATCTGGCAAAATCCTGCAAAGCTTGCAATGTATCTGTTACTAGCAAACAAACTGGCAATGTAACATTTTTGATTTGCTCCCTCAACAAGTTAACATCTGTTAAATCCAAATAAGCAAACCCTGACAAATCCACACGATCAACAATCACAGCGACTGCTCCAGAATCAAATGCATGTCTAACATAATTATGACCATCTTCTTTACCATCAGTTAATGCTACAAACAAAGAGTCATTACTCACCTTCCTCGAATCAATAACAACATCTGCAATTGATTTAGACATAAGCACATTGTCTCCATCTAAATCTGAAAGTGCCTTTAGGACATGACCTATTGTAAGCATTCTATCTCCATATCATTGACCAATAGCAAGTTGCTTTTTCACTTCTTCCGGAGGTATTTCCATATGTATTACCAATCGCTTCACCATTTTAGAAAATGTAGGAGCTGCTGTAGAAGAACCCCAAGGGCTGACCTGAGGTGCGTCTAATTTCACATACACAATAAATCTTGGGTCATCAGTGGGTCCCCATCCAATAAAAGAAGCCATTGTTCTTTCTGGATCATATCCATAAGGCATTGGAATTTGAGCTGTACCAGTCTTTCCAGCAAGCCTATATCCATCTACTAGAGCCATAGAATGTGAAGTTTCAGTTTGAAGACTGGCGGACAACATATCAGTTAATGTATCAGCAACTTCTTCAGAAATAGGATTTCCTAAAATCTTAGGCTTAGCAGTATATGTCAAGTCGCCATCTCGTATTTCCTGCAAAAGATGAGGTTGCATAATTATCCCACCATTGGCTACTGCAGATACAGCAGTAAGCATTTGCAAACCTGTAACTGCCAAACCTTGTCCGAATGAATTAGTTGCTAAATCTGCATCATGCCAATCAGGATCTCCTGGTCTCCTTAAACTTCCGGTTTCTTCACCTTGAATATCAACATGAGTTAATCTACCTATACCAAATGCTTGCAAATAATCATAATATTTTTTGGCTCCTAAAGTAGTTGACAAAGTAGCTGCACCAACATTTAATGATCTTGCTAATAAACCTGTCATATCCTGAACTTCATGAGCCTTGAAATCCCAGTTTTTTACTACAATCCCACCATATTCAAATGTACCACTATCATAATAAGTACTATATTGTGAAAACACTCCTGATTCTAGCGCAGCAGCCATAGTAATAACTTTAAATACAGATCCTGGTTCAAATTGCTCACTAACAGCAGGATTCCTACCAACATTTTCCGTATCTGATACAACTGCTTCAATATCATTAGGATCAAATCCCGGATCGGAAGCTATAGCAAGAATATCTCCAGTGGTAGGATCACCCACTAAAATCATTCCACTTTCAGCTTCATATTCATTAATACTTTCACTCAAAACCTGCTCTGCAATAAATTGTATCTCTCTATCTATAGTCAAATACACATCTGCGTTTGCATAAGTTTGTAGCTCACTACCTACATCCAAAGGAATAATTGAAACAAATACTCTTTCAGAATCACCGCCTAAGATGTCGTCATAATAACCTTCAACTCCATAATATCCGGTTTGGTTATATAACACTAATCCAAGAACATGGCCCGCCAAAGATCCATTAGGATAAGTACGTAGCAAAACAGGCCTTACTGTAATGCTGCGTAATGAATCCCCATATTTACCTGACAAAAGAGCCCAAAGATGTCTACGCACATCTACATCTAGATCCTGTCCATAAGCCTCAAGCAGCCTTTGTACTTGTGTACCCAAAATAGGCTCAGCGCGATTATCAAATTCACCTAATAACAATGCCCTTATTTGCTCTGCAAATTCTCTACTAATATTAGGTCCATAGATTCCATCCACAAGCTGCCAGAGTTGACGCTCTAAACTAGGAGATAACTCAGGCTCTAAATACGGTTTCAATTTCTTATATGACAATTGTATTCCACTGTCAGTAATATCATCAAAAATGAGAGTCTTCAAATCAGCGTATGGAATATCAATTAACACTGCTAAATCTTTTGCAATAGAATCAAGTACAATTCTTCTGTCAAAAACATCTATTTCACCATCATCATTTTCATCATAATATCTTACAGACTCATAATCTATACCAAGTTCATAAAAAACTGCATTAGTAGCTAACAATTCCCCATTACGATCAAAAATACGTCCTCTGGGTGGACGAACCATCTGAAAATTACCTGGTTCACCAACAGCTACCTCAGCAGCCTTCACATTAAACTGAAGGTTAATCAACCTGTAGAAAATAAAACACGTACAAATACTGAGTATAAATGCAACTATTCCTAAACGATTGTGGAAAGATTCCGAGCGCATATTATTTATTTCCCCAATCTAATTCTTGTAAGTGTCCTAGAATCCAATCAGCTAGATTTTCATCATAATAATTTGTGTGATCAATGTTAACTGTAAGATCATCCGAAACATTATCTTCTACCAAATCATGGCCAAATCCTGGTATTACCATATATTCAATCTGCTCTAACTGTAAGGGAACATAACCAAACTCCTTAGCACGTTCCATCAATTGTGATGCTGACTGCAAGTATGCATTATTAGCATGAAGTAAATCGTTTTCATATCCTAGTGATTCAATTTCTCTACGCAATTGCTGAACATGTCTACCAGTAACAGCAGCACGAGAAGTTTCAGCCAAATAAATTGCTCCAAACATTGCCAAAGCAAAAACAATAATTAAAATTGGAACAGTAATTTGCCTATGCCTTCTCCATTGTGACTGCGTAAATGCTTTACGAGGAACAGACTCTATTTCAGACTCTGACATAATCCTTTGCCTTATAGACATACACATACCCCATAAAAACGAGCAAGAAGACTACAAAGAATTTGATAATTCGTCCTATAACAAACCATAATTTTGCTGTTCATGTCTTTAATAATATGCAAGGTCTATGCCATAATGCTTTATACAGCTTATCCTCAATAGAGCAGCACAAACAACTCATATGACACTCAATTGATGTAATATGAGTATGAATACAATCAAATCTATTGCAACAAAAGCTAACGGTCTAACAAAACTAGATAACAGGTACCTTTCCATGTAAATACCTCCTAAATGTATCTTAAAATTACCTACGCCTGTCTAAATTACCTCATAACTTCTCCACTATACGCAAAACGGCACTTCTACTACGCCTATTATTGTTAATTTCAAATTGGGTAGGACGAATTGGTCTTCGATTTAGAAGTAAAACTGATGCTTCATGTCTACACACACAAGAAATTTGTTCTGGAGGACATATACAATCTTGTGATTCTTTTTTGAAAAACCGCTTTACTAATCTATCCTCTAGCGAATGAAATGCTATAACGGCCAATCGCCCTCCTGGAGCTAAAATATCAATTGCCTTCGGTAAAACATTAGCTATATTAGCTAACTCTTTGTTTACAGCTATCCTTAATGCTTGAAAAGTCTTAGTAGCTGGATGTCGTCTGGTTTTCTTACCTCTTTTGCACTCAAGAACAATATTTGCCAACTGCATAGTATCCTTTATAGGACGAGAATCAATTAGAGCTTTAGCAATTCTCCTTGACTGTCGCTCATCTCCATACTCATAAAGAATGTTTGCTATCTGAGTTTGAGACCAACTGTTCACAATATCCCCAGCCATCAATTTACCTGCCAAATCAAATCTCATATCTAACGGACCAGATGTACTAAATGCAAAGCCACGTTCAGGCTGTGACAACTGCAAAGATGATAAACCTAAATCTAATATAATTCCGTTCACTTTCTCCCAGCCTAATTTATCAATACATCTATCCATTTCTACATATGATGATTTCATAATTGTCAAACGTTCTCCAAATCCTTCCAAATAATCACTAGACTTGCTAATAGCATACGCATCAACATCCAATCCCAACAACATACCATCTGGTTGACTAGCACTCAATATGCTTCTTGCATGACCTCCTCCACCCAACGTCCCATCCACGTATTTACCACACGATTGTGGCTTCAAATAATTTACAATCTCTTCACAAAGTACTGGTACATGCTCCATATTCATCACTAAGAACTAATAGATATATAAAACTAAAAAAACACTTACCCTTATCAATCATCAGTATTGTCCAAAAATTCTGGCCCAACAGCTAAATTCAGGGCTGCAAATCTCTCTGCATTGGCTTCGCTATCATTGACCATATTTAACTGAACATCCCAATCATGCTTATTCCATACTTCAATCCAACTACCTACTCCAGCTAAAACAATATCCTTTTCCAATCCAGCATAATCACGTAAAAATGCCGGAACATTTATACGACCCAATTTATCAAATTGACCTTCTCTAGCACTGGCGAACATTACCCTTTGTAGAACTCTGTGATCAGGCACTGTAGGACTAAGCTCTTGAGACCTATTAGCCATCTTCAAAAATGTATTTGTACTATAAATAATTAGATAACGTTCCCAACCTCTGGACAATACACAACCCTCAGTAAACTTATCACGGTAAGCCGATGGAACAGTGACTCTACCTTTGCTATCAATAGTATGATAATACTCACCTAAAAACATCTAGTTCTCCTAACTCAGTATAAACACTAAAACCTCATTATTTCCCACAATTACCCACTTAATACCACAATACACCACTTTATAGCATATACTTCCACATATATGCAAGTCATATCCAAAGACATTCAAGACATTTACCGAACTATTAGAAAGCCACTTTAAAAATCAAACCATCTACACCCCATATATGGTGTATATAGACCTATAGATCCCGTATATAGTGACTTTAAGTAGTTAGGTTGACTGTATGAATTATTGTCTTATATTGAAAATTTTAAGGTTTGATACGAAGAAAACACACATGCTAATTGATTAGTCTATATATAGACTAATTTACTTATGCTATTTTACTACCTAAAACACAATTAGTTTCAGGGGAAAGGATGGTTACAACTCCATCACTATTAACAGCACCTAAAATCAAAACTTCCGACAAGTTTGGCCCTATCTGTTTTGCAGGAAAATTAACTACTGCTACAATCTGTCGACCAACAAGATCACGATGTTTGTAGTTAGTAATTTGTGCACAAGACTTTTTTATTCCTAATTCACCAAAATCTAAAATTAATTTATATGAAGGAGTACGAGCCTCTGGAAAATCTAATACCTCGATGATTTTCCCTACTCTCATGTCAACTCTTTCAAACTCACTCCATGTTAATAAATTGTCTTTTGTTTGGTCCATAATCATTTACACAAGATATTAAAAAATCATATTGTTAACTCAACTACTTCTGTCATATTAGCAACAATTACGCGCGTTGCCATACCCAAAAACAGACCATGTTCAATTATTCCAACCCGAGATTTGATGATTTTATCCAAAGTAGAAGGATCTTTTATGCCATCCTTAAACCAACATCTAATAAATGGATTACCATTGTCACTAAGCAACATAGAACCATCTTCAGATCTCCATATTTCAGCAACACAACCTAAGTTTTGTAACCATTTCTCTTGTGCATCTATACCAAATTTCACTACTTCAATTGGCAAAGGAACACTATCACCTAACTGTGACACAAGCTTAGATTCATCTGCAATTATAACAAATTCATTAGAATGAGCGGCCACTATCTTTTCCCTTAATAGTGCTTTTCCTAAACCTTTAACAAGATTTAAATTGTGATCTATTTCATCTGCTCCATCTACTGTAATATCTAAATTTCCACTGTGGTCTAAATCAACTAATGGTATACCTGAATCTTGAGCTTGAATTGATGTTTCGTCAGAAGTTGAAACAGCTTGAATATCAACTAAGTCACCAGACTTAACTAAATCTCCCAATGCTTTTATAAAATAAGATACCGTAGAACCACTTCCTAACCCAATACGTTGACCAGAATGAACATATTTAACAGCTTGAAGAGCTGCTTGCTTCTTTAGATTCATATTATGTGAGCCTCGAAATTTATTTCTCTTAACCACATATTATAAGTAGTTTTATACAGAAAATCCCCTTGGCAATGACCTACTCTCCCAGGCCGTCTCCAGCCAAGTACCATCGGCGCTAGCGGGCTTAACTTCCGGGTTCGGGATGGGACCGGGTGTACCCCCGCTGCTGAAATCACCAAGGGGCATTTCTTACTTAATATAACTGAATAGAATCATATAGGTAAAACGAACTTCAAGTTCTCCGCACTATGTCATTGGTGAAGCCTCTCGACCATTAGTACGCCTAGGCTCACACATTACTGTGCTTACACCTGGTCGCCTATCAAGCAGATAGTCTG
>MDTE01082848.1_pt1 | contig 59071 bp, 61 predicted proteins | sample 811231 | NCBI WGS metagenome assembly MDTE01 (sample SAMN05326651, study PRJNA326480) | marine metagenome | isolation source: seawater | place: Indian Ocean: Red Sea | collected 2010
CTCGGCGATCCACTCGCGGGAATTCTCGTAGACGTCCAGCGAGTAGGATTCGAACACGACCCGCTCGCCCGGGCCCATGCGCCGCACGTCGATCATGTCGTGGAAGCGCGCGGGCAGCTCCTTCAGATAGTAGTGGGTGTAGAGCTCGGGCCGCAGGTCGATGTCCCGCTGGGCGCGGCGCAACGCGTTGTAATACTTGCGCACATCGTCCATGTCCGGCTCGCCGCTCACCATCCCGGACATCATGAAGGTGGAATCGCAGATCTTCCGGAAGCCCAACTGCTCGACCACGTAGTAGGGCGCGGAGAAGAGCGACGCCGCCGGCACCTTGCCGTCGACCAGCAACTCCAGCCGCTTGAACAAGAGGCCGTCGCTGAAGGACAGGTTGATGTCCTCGGGCGCGAGCCACTGTTCCAGCGCCTGGATCGTCGAGTAGTGACTGCCCGACTGGTAGCCGACAGAGATCGGCACGCCGGCTAGGTCCTCGGGCTTCCGGATGTCGGAATCCGCGGGCACGAAAATGCCGCAGGGCGAGATCGAGTAGGCATCGCGGTAGAGCTTGCCGTGCCCCGACGCGGCGGCCGCGTTGACCGTCCAGTGGCAGGCCGAGCTGATGTCGCAGGTCCGGCCCTGCTCGAAGGTCTGGTAGGCACCCACCTTGTCGCCCAGGTCATGCTGCTTGCCGTCGTCGGACGTCAGCTGATCCTGGAACACGTAGTCCAGCCCCTCATCCTCGAAGTAGCCCTTCTCCTCGGCCACCCACTCCTGCAGCCGCATGTGCGGTGCGATCACGAATTTCTCTTTAGACATTTCGTCCTCCCGGATGGTTGCCGTCCGCCTTAGCAGCAGACGGGTTGGTCGTCGTCCCCGTCGCCAGGGCCCGTCTGTTCCGACACCCGGCGCGCCTTGATCTGGCGCAGGTGTCGGCTCATGAGTTCGCGCGCGCCCTCGCCGTCACGCGCCTTGATGAGCACGTAAAGTTCGCGATGGAGCGCGAGGATGTGTTCGGCCACGTCGCGGGTGAGCGTCGCATTCCGCTTCGGCCAGGCCACGTGCTGCAGCGAGATGAGTTGCACCCGCAGCACGTCGTTGTGGGACGCCTCGGCGATGGCCAGGTGGAAGGCCACGCTCAGGCGGGTGAACCGCGTGACGTCATCGAGCGCCACCTCGGCCTGCTCCAGCAGGGTCTCGATCTTCGCAAAATCCTCGGCCGTCGCGTTCAGTGCGGCGAGCTCCGCCGTCATGGTTTCGATGGCGCGCTGGGCGTCGAGGATCTCCGCGTTTCCGACCCCGATCAGGTTGAGCTGGACGGCCAGCGCGTCCGCGAAGAGCTGCGGGTTGCCGCGGGCGATCCGCGCGCCGCCACCCTTACCCACCTTGATCTCGACCACGCCAGCCGCCTCGAGGCGCTTAAGGGCATCGCGGGCGACGATGCGGCTCGCATCGAACCGCGCCGCCAGATCCTTCTCCGTCCCCAGCCGGTCGCCGGGCCGCAGCCGGCCGGCGAACAGCGCGTCGCGCACCCGGGCGACGATCTGCTCCGACAGGGTCCCCGTAGGGCTCACCTGGCCCGGCAGGTCGTCGGTGGTTTCGGGTTCGAGGGCGTCGATCTGGCTCATTTCCGGGCCGCGTGGTCGCGAATATCCCGGTAAACCTACGCCTACCTTTTAAACTAGTAAAGATATTATCTTTTAAAACATGTCCACATGTGCCGCGTCGGAGACGTCCGTTCCCGGCCTAGTAGAGATTGTTGGCGTATTCGTCCTTCAGCCGGGCGTCGATCTCGTCGGCGTCCGCGCCGTACCAGTCGGCGTTGATCCGACCTAGGGTCGGAAAGTCCTTGCGATCAACCTGTTTGTCCGCATTCCACAGGTCCGCGCGCACGATCGCCTTGCCGCAGTGGAAGTAGACGTAACGGATATCGATCACCAGCGCGGCGAGCGGCGTCTTGCCGTTGGCGACCATCTTCTCCAGAAGCGCCGGCTTAGTGGTCAGCCGCGCCCGGCCGTTGAGGCGGAGCACCTCGTTCAGGCCCGGCACCGTGAACATGATCGCGACCTCAGGGTTCTCGAGGATGTTGTGGAACGTGTCCGTGCGTCGGTTTCCCGGCCGGTCCGGAATGGCGATCGTAGTGTCGTCTATCACATGCACGAATCCCGGCGCGTCGCCGCGCGGGCTACAGTCCGCGGGGCCGTCACCGGCCGCCGACGTGGATAGTACGCAGAAGGGCGATAACGCAATGAAGTGCTTGCAATGCTCGCTGAGCGCCGGCTTCTCCTTCTCGCCTATATAGCCCTGAGGCTCGCCATAATGTTCGACCAACTCCTCGATCGACTTGATATCGCCGTCCGCCATGATGCTATCCTCCGATGTTGCCGACAGCGTGTTCCCCGCAGGACCATCCGTCAATCTCTTACCTCGACCCGGAAAATCCACACTCATGTCCAACAAGGTCTTCAGCAACTAAACGCAAGATGGGCTCACTCTCCATTACAAGAAGCTCGTGACCGACCAAGACCGCTAAGACCTGAAGGCCCTTTCGAGCGATTCCGCGGATGACCCTTCTGACGCGCGCGACCTCCCCTGCGGCGACGATCCGGACGACCTGTTCGATCTCTAACGCGCGCCGGGCGACGACCTTTAATGCGGCGCTCGCCGAACAGACCGAGACCGTGTTGATCGCCGTCCCCGACGCCAACCATTTCGAGGTGTTTGCGGGTCTCGAAGAGCCCGACTCACCCGTCTGGGACTCCCTAAAGAACCACCTCTGGGGCACCTACTCGGCCGCCTGCGCGGTGGCGTCCGACTCGTGGACCGCGCCCGACGCGATCAGTCCCTCAATCTCGTCCGCCGCGAAGCCGTATTCCGCCAGAACCTCCCGGCTGTGCTCGCCGACCAGCGGCGCGCCACGCCGGATCGATGTCGGCGTCGCGGAGTATTTCACCGGATGGGCAATCACCCCGTGCGTGCCACCCGTTGCTGCGGGCACCCGCTCGATCATGCCGCGGGCGATCGTGTGCTGGTCCTCGCTCATCTCCTTCACGTTGTAGACCGGCCCAGCGGGCACCCCCGCCGCCTCGAGCCGCTCGAGCCATTCGCCTGTCGTGCGATGGCTCAGAATCTCCGTCAAGTTTTCGACCAGCGCGTCGAGATTTTCCATCCGCTTGTTCGACGTCTTGAAGCGGGGATCTGCGGCCAGCTCGCCGGCATCGATCGCATCAACGAACTTAAGCCAAGTGTTCTGGTTGGCCGCACCAACCACCAGCGAGGTGTCCTTGGTCGGAAACGCCTGGTAGGGCGCCGACAGGGGATGGGCGGAGCCCATGGGCTGCGAAATCTCGCCGCTCGTCTGGTAGATCGCGGTCTGCCAGAAGGTGTGCAGGATTCCGGCCTCATAGAGAGAGGAATCCACATACTGCCCCTCACCTGTCTCGTAGCGATGAGCAACCGCGCCGAGGATGCCAACGGCCGATAGTATCCCCGCCGTGATATCGGTGATCGGGGCACCAACCTTGACCGGCGGGCGGCCCGGCGCCTCGCCGGTGATGCTCATGATTCCCGACATGGCCTGGGTGATCAGGTCGAAGCCACCGCGCTCGGCATAGGGTCCGGTTCGTCCGAATCCGGAGACTGAGCAATAGATCAGCCTAGGGTTGAGTACGTGCATCTCCTCCCAGCCAATCCCGAAATGCTCCATTGCCCCCTTACGGTAATTCTCTATGAACACGTCGGCCTGAACGATGATCCGCTTCAGTGCCGCGCGGCCTTCATCGCTCCTGGTGTTCACGGCGAAGCCGCGCTTGTTGCGGTTCATCATTGCGAATGCGGCGGAATCCCCATGCTCGCCCTCGCCGAAGCGGCGCGTGTCGTCGCCGCCAGGTACTCGCTCGACCTTGACCACGTCTGCACCCATGTCGGCCAGCATCTGGCCGCAGGTGGGTGCAGCCATGATGTGGCTCATCTCGATAACCTTCAGGCCATGCAGCATACCGGTGTTCTTGTCAGTCATTCTACTTCCCCTTGAACTCCGGCTTTTCCTTAGCGAGGAACGCCTTGAAGCCGATGTTAAAATCTTCCGTGTCGAAGCAGGCAAAGCCCTCCTTCGCCTCGGCCTCGGTGAGCGGCGGCCCGCCCGCCAGCACCCGGTCCACAAATTTCTTGTGCCAGCGATTGACTAACGGCGCACCATCGGCGATCCGCCGGGCGGTGGCATAGGCCTCCTCATCGACCGCATCGTCGGCAACGACCCGGTTGACCAACCCCTTTTCTCTGGCCTCGGCCGCGCCGAACACGCGAGCCTCATACAGAATTTCGAGTGCGACGGAACGGCCAACAAGCTCTACCAGAGCCTCCACCTCCGGATACGCCATGACCAGCCCCAACCGATTGATTGGCACGCCGAAGCGCGAGCCCTCGCCGCAGATCCGCATATCGCACATCAGCGCGATCTCCAGCGCCCCGCCCACGCACAACCCCTTGATCATGGCAATCACCGGGTGCGGGCAATCACGGATGGCATGCATCGCGTTGTGCATCAATCCGCCATAGGCCTCAGCTTGCTCGGCATTAGCACGCTCGACCGAAAACTCGGAGATATCCGCGCCGGGTCCCATGGCCTTGTCGCCGGCGCCGCGTAGCACGACACAGCGGACGTCGTCGTCGGCGCCGATCTCGCGCATAACCTCAGCAACCTGCGTCCACATTGCCTTGTTGAGCGCGTTGAGTTTCTCTGGGCGATTGAGCACGACGGTGGCAATGTCGCCATCGCGCTCGATCAGCACCACGTCCGCGCTTCCGGTCGTTTCATTCATATCCTCATCCCCGCAGCGTCGCCGCGAACATGACATACCAGTCGTGTGCGGCGTCTCTTTTGTCGCGTTGTTCCCGCCATTATAATCACTCGCAAGCTTGAACGCGCTGCGCGATTACAAAATAGCCACGACCGGGAGGACCGAATGGATGGAATGAAACCGGGTGACCGCCTGCCCTTCTCTGCTATCGACGATCGCAAGCCGCTGGCCCTGCCGGATGGCGCAAAGCTGGTCCTATGGCCAATCCTAGCGCTAGAGGTCTGGGACATCGTCCGCGCCATGGCCCGCATGGTCATCCCGCCGCCCCAAGGCGTACCGATGATCCCCGACCATCCCAACTGGAGCTGGCACGAATACGGCATGCGGGTCGGATTCTGGCGCATAAAGTCAATGCTCGAGGATCTCAGCGTGCGGCCGACGGTCACCCTCAATGCACGCACCATCGAAGAATATCCGCGCGCGGCTGAGGCCGTGCTCGAGGCGGGCTGGGAGTTCAACGCCCACTCCTACGAGCAGATGCCAATGCACAAGCTTAAGGACGAGCGTGCTGTTATTGACAAGTCCCTCAAGATTATCGGCGACTTCTGCGGCAAGCGGCCGCGCGGCTGGTTCGGCCCGGGCCTGACCCAGACCTACCAGACCATCGACCATCTGGCCGACGCCGGCGTCGAATATATCGGCGACTGGGTGCTCGACGACCAGCCCGTCCGGCTGAAGACCACCGTTGGCAAGCCGATGGTGGCATTGCCCTACAACTACGAGCTGCATGACATCGTGATGATGGCGATCCAGCATCACCAGTCCCGGGAGTTCAAGACCCGCTCGCTGGACTATTTCGACACGGTCTATGCTGAGAGCCACGAACACACCCGGATCATGGCCGTCGCGATGCATCCCTACCTTTCGGGCTCGCCGCACCGGATTCGTTATGTGCGGGAGACCTTCGAGCACATCCTCGCCCAGCCGGGCGTTGTGTGCTGGGACGGGGAGCAGATCCTCGACTGGTTCAACAAGGAGCGCCCCACGGCGAAATCCCGGAAGAAGACATCTGGCGCCCAGCGAAAGAAGGGCTGAACGATCATGGCCGATGTGAAGATTCCCGCAGACCCTGTCGGCGCATTCGTGCCGTTCAACATTACCGAACCCATCATTGGTGCGGCAGAGGGCCCGCTCGCAGGCAAGACCTTCGCCGTCAAGGACCTCTATCACATCGCCGGGCGCAAGCTGTCGAACGGCAGCCCGGACTATTACGACTGGGTTGAGCCAAAGACGGCGACATCAGTCGCGGTGCAGCAACTCCTAGACGCCGGGGCACATATCGTCGGCATCACCATCTGCGACGAGTTCTTCTACAGCCTGTCTGGCGATAACGCCCATTACGGCGCGCCAAAGAACCTGCGCGCGCCGGGTCGAATGCCCGGCGGGTCCTCCTCGGGGTCCGCGGCCGCACTCACGGCAAACATGTGCGACTTCACGCTTGGCTCCGACACGGGCGGCTCGGTGCGTATCCCGGCCTCGTTCTGCGGCCTTTACGGCATCCGCCCGACCCATGGTCGGGTTGATCTGTCGAACGCCCATCCGATGGCGCCCTCCTTCGACACGGCGGGCTGGTTCGCCAACGATGCCGCACTCTTCCGCGCCATCGGGCCTGTCCTGCTCGACGACTCGGGCGTGTCCGGCGCAATCACCTGCATGCGGGTTCTCACCGACGCCTTTGATCGAGCGACCCCCGACGTGCGAGCCGCGCTAAAGTCAGTGCTCGATGCCGCCGCCGCTGTGCTGCCGGACGCAGAGGCCGTTGAGGTCGCGGGCGACGAAACGCTGGATGTCTGGTGGGACGCTTTCCGAGTGCTTCAGGCCGGCGAGGTTAAACAGACCAACGTCCCTTGGGCAACCGAACATAACGCCAATCTTGGCCCGGGCATCCGCGAACGCTTCGCCATGGCCGCCGACATCACCGACGAGGAAACGAACGCCGCCAATGCCGTGCGCGACCGGGTCCGCACACGCCTCGCGACTCTGGCCAAGCCCGGGACGATCCTGTGCCTGCCGACCGCGCCGGTGATTGCGCCGCCGCTCGACGCAGGTGCCGACGATCTGGAGTTCTTCCGGGCTAACACCATGGCGCTGACTTGCATTTCGGGCCACACCAGCCTGCCCCAGGTGACGGTGCCTGCCGCCGAGGTTGATGGCTGTCCGGTGGGCCTATCCTTCATCGGCTGGGCCGGCAGTGACGAGGTCCTGCTCGACCTCGCGGTCGTGCTTCAGCCCCTCTGCACGCGCTAGCTCCATGACGGTGAACGGCACCATCGAAATCCACGGCGACTGTGAACCGGGCTTCGTCGCCGTCCGCGATTCGTTAGCGCGCAACTTCTCTGAACATGATGAGATCGGCAGCGCCGTCGCCGTGTATCAGGACGGCGAGAAGGTCGTCGATATCTGGGGCGGACACATGGACAGCGCGCGCAGCAGGCTTTGGCGCGAGGACACGCTGTGCATTATGTACTCGATCGCTAAAAGCATGTGTGCGACGGCGTTGCACATCCTCGCCGACAGGCGACAGGTCGATCTCGATGCGCCGGTCGCGACCTACTGGCCCGAGTTCGCGCAGAACGGTAAGGACGCTGTCCTAGTACGGCACATCATCTCCCACAATTGTGGGGTCTGCTTTGCCGATGCGACCGCGGCAGGCGATATCTACGACTATGATCGGATGATCGCCGCGCTCGAGGTTCAGGAACCCGCTTGGCCCGCGGGTTCGAGGGGCGCCTACAACACCGTCAACATCGGGTATCTGGCCGGCGAGGTCGTCCGCCGGGTCACCGGCACACCGATCCGGGACTTCATCCACCAGAACATCTGCAGGCCGCTTGGCGCTGACTACCAGATCGGTGTCAACGCCGACGACGTGGCGCGTATCGCCGACCTAGAGCCCAACCCGGCAGGCAGCGCCATGGCCGCTCAAGCCTCGAACGGCGAGACGCCGTTGTCGCGCGCCTGGCGACCCAACCCGAACCCTATGAATACAGACACCCAGAACAGCCTCGAGTTCCGTACGGCCGGCATCCCCTCTTTCGGCGGCTTTGGCGAGGCCCGCGCGATGGCTCGCATCTATGCCATGCTGGCCAATGGCGGCGAGATCGATGGCACACGCATCCTTTCCCGCGAGGCAGTCGCACGCGCCACCGAGACCCAGTGGACTGAGGCCGCCGACGGTATGACCGGACGGGCTATGCGTTATGCCATGGGCTATGCCAAGAACCCGCCGGGTGGGACGGCCATGGGTCCCAACGAAAATGCCTTCGGTCATCTCGGTTCCGGCGGCGCGCGCGCCATCGCCGACCCCGACCGGAACCGCGCATTATGCTTCGTCTCGAACCTCCACAGCGAGGGGTTCGGTGTGGGTGCACGCACCGAGGCGATCGTCGACGCCACATTCTCCGTTGCCTAGATACCGTCTGTCGCCACCTTGACCGGGAATTTCAGCTCCTGCCGGCGGCGCATCCCGGACACCAGCCTCTTCGCCTACAGCGGCCTCGCGGCGATATCGGTAGCTGCGGTCGCACTGTCCCTGCCAAAACTCAGCGTGCATTTCGCCGATGATCCGAACATCGAACTACTGGTGCGGCGCTTGAAGCCCAAAGACAGTCAGCCGTCGTAACAGCCCGCCAGCCGGGCACGCTGGCGCACCAGCCCCAGAACGATGTCGACCGCGGGAGTCGGCACATCCACGATGCGACCCAGCTCCTGAACCGAGGCGACCAGAGCATCGATCTCCATTGGCCGGCCCAGTTCGAGGTCCTGCAGCATCGAGGTCTTGTGTTCACCCACATCACGTGCACCAGCGATTCGCTTATCCACGTCGATCGCAAACTTGACACCCAGCGCCTCACCGACGGTCTGGGCCTCAACCATCACCGCGCGGACCACCGCACAGACATCCGAGTCGTCGATTATCTCGACCAGCGTACCCCCGGTCAGCGCCGAGATCGGGTTTAGCGAGACATTGCCCCAGAGCTTAACCCACATCTCATCGCGGATGCGCGGACGCACCGGGACCCGAAAGCCGGCATTCGAGAGTAGCGCCGCCAGCGCCTGCACCCGCTCGGTCTTCTCGCCCGACGGCTCGCCGAGGGTAAAACGGTTGCCGTATTCGTGACGGATGACCCCGGGCTCTACGATCTCGGTGGCCGGGTAGACGACGCAACCGATCGCACGTTCCGGCCCGATCAGATCCCACTGCCGGTTCCCCGGATCGACGGAAGCCACCCGTGTGTCCTCGAACGGGCCGCCCAGCTTGTAGAAATACCACCAGGGCACGCCGTTCTGGGCCGTCACCACCGCCGTCTCCGGCCCGAGCAGCGGCGCCATCCGGTCGGCCACCGCCGCCGCAGAATGGGCCTTGAGGGTAACGATCACGACATCCTGAGGCCCGGCCTTGGCCGGGTCGTCGGTGCAATTGACCGTAACCAGCTTGTCGTCGGCATCCTCGCAGATCAGCCGCAAACCACTATCTCGCATCGCCGCAAGGTGCGGGCCCCGCGCGATACAGGTCACCTCCGCCTCGCCCGCCACCGCAAGCTCGACCGCCATGTAGCCACCGATGGCACCGGCCCCGAAGATGCATACCTTCATCGCGCACCTACAGTCCGAGCTTCTCGTGCAGGCCGATACGCTGCAGCTTGCCCGTCGCGCCCTTAGGAATCTCTTCCAGAAATATCACCTTGCGCGGCACCTTGAAGTCGGCCAGATGCCCGGCTGCAAAATCCCGGACCGACGCCTCATCGGCCTCCGCGCCTTCCTTCAGGACGATCGCGGCGCCGACTTCCTCGCCGAGCTTGTCATGAGGATAGGCGAACGTCACCACTTGGTCGATCGCCGGATGATCCAGCAGGATCTCGTCAACCTCTCGCGGGCTGACCTTCTCGCCCCCACGGTTGATAATCTCCTTCAAGCGGCCGGTAAGGCTGAGATAGCCCTCGTCGTCGAACTGACCCTGATCGCCAGTGCGGAACCAGCCATCGATGAACGCTTCCACATTGGCCTTGTCGTTGGCCTCGTAGCCCGACGTCACATTTGGCCCTCGAATCACGATTTCGCCGATCTCGCCCTGAGCTAGGATGTTGCCGCCTTCATCCATTATGGCGACCTCCGGCCCGGCAGCGATGCCGACCGATCCCGGCTTACGCGCGGCCGGCGGTAGAGGGTTCGACGCCATCTGATGCGCCGCCTCTGTCATGCCGTAGGACTCGATTACCGGACAACCGAATGTATCCTCGACCGCAGCCATCACCTGCGGTGGTAACGAGGACGAGGAGGACCGAATAAAACGCAGATTCATCGCCGCCACCGAGGCAGCGTTCCGGCTCGCCCGCGCGACGATCGCCTGGTGCATAGTAGGTACCGCCGTGTACCAGCTGGGCTGCGCATCCGCAAACCAGCGGAAGACCCGAAGTGCATCGAAGCCGGGCGTGCAATATATGCTACCGCCACCGGCGAGGCTCGACAGGACGGCAGCAATCAGGCCGTGAATATGGAACAGCGGCATGATGTTTACGCAGCGATCGGCGGGCGTCAGAGCTAAGGTGGCGCCAATATGTTGCGCCGAGGCGCAAATATTGGCCTGACTCAGGGGTACGATCTTTGGGCGCGACGTAGTGCCCGAGGTGTGTAGCACCAGCGCGACGTCATCCGACTCCGTAAGCCTGGCAGAGGTAGACGCGCTTCCCGCCGGTGCGCCACCCTGAATTTCGAACGTCCCCGCCGGGGCGTCCGCAGGGACGGCAAGCTCCAGAATCGGCACATCCATCGACCGGGCCACCTCGATCGCAGGCGATTCGCTGCCCGCCTCGACGAAAAGGGCCTTCGCATTCAGATCCTCGAGGTAGAAACGGAACTCTTCGGCCCGGTAGGCCGGATTCAGCGGAGCTGTAGTCGCTCCCGCCGCTACCGCAACGAAGGCGGTCGCCATCTCAGGCCCGTTGGGCATCACGATGGCCACCCTGTCGTTGCGTGCGACACCCAAGGCGTTCATGTCGGCGACCGTCCTGGTCACCAGCGCCCGCAGGCCGCCATAGGTCATGGGCTTACGGTCCGGTGCCGCGATCGCGACATCTTCCTCTGCACCCGATTCAATTAGCTCCCTGACAGTCGTCGCCATCTGCTTCCCCGCGTTCGGACTTCGCGATGCCATGAGCAGCACCGTGCGTCATCTTGAATACGCGATCGTGGGCACCCACCGCAATCCACGGCACAACTCGGAACAGGTTTTGAAGGACCAAAGCCGCCTAAACAAGGCTATCAACGGTCGACGCATCGACCTTGAAAAGGGTGATTTCGTTCGGCAGGAAGATAACCTGTTCTGGCACCAAAAAAGAATAGGCCTGCCTTCGCCGCGGCCGGTCGGAGATCGATCCCGACTGGCATAAATACACGCCACGTCAGCGTGACATCTCGTCGAGCTGCTTACGCAGATTTTCGATCTGGGTCTTCAGATCGTCGAGCTTGCCATCATTACTAGCCTTGTCCGGCGTAGCGCCCGAGAAACCCTCGGTCCCCTCGCCGCCACCCGCCCCATAGGGGGCAAACATCTGAAACGCACGCTCGAACATTGCTATGTTCTGGCGGCCCAGTTCTTCCCATTGCGCAAACGGGTTCATGGAATGACCGATCGCGCCCTTCATATATTCGCGCATGCGATCCTGGTTCTGCGAGAAGGCGTCCATAGAGGCCTCGAGATAGTTCGGTACCATCGTCTGCAGGCTGTCACCGTAGAACTGGATCAGCTGGCGGAGGAAGCTAACCGGCAGGAGGTTATGCCCTTTGCTCTCTTCCTCGAAGATGATCTGGGTCAGGACCGAACGGGTGATGTTCTCGCCCGACCTCGCATCGACCACCTCAAAATTGGTACCCGCCTTTACCATTTCCGCCAAATCGTCGAGAGTCACATACTTACTCGTCGCCGTGTTGTAGAGGCGCCGGTTGGCGTACTTCTTAATGATGATTGGATCGGTCTTGTCGGGATCGGCCATGGCTTACGGCACCGCAATGTTTGCATGGGGAGAATTTTAGTTTAGCAGAAACCGAAATTATATTGCACCGCAGCGTATGACGAATGAAATGCGACTCCGGGGCGGGACGGGCGACGACCGGGTAGCGATTCCGGGAAACCCAAGGCTATAGTCCAACATCATGAGCAACCAGCCGGACTTCACCACCCTCGCGCGCCAGTATCTCGACCTGTGGGAGGACCAACTCACGGCGATGGCGGCTAACCCGGACCTAGCCGAACAAACCGCGCGTTTCTTCGACACGATGCAACAGCTCGGCGCGATTGCGAACCCAATGGCCGTTCCCGGTCTAGCTGCGATGATGGCGCAGATGACGGGGCCCTTCGGCTCCCCCGCAAGCTCAACAACGGATCAATCCGATGGCCCCTCCGACCAACCCGCCGCCGCGGCTGGGACCGCGGCCGCTACCGCTACACATACTGACCGCGATCAACAGCTGGTCGAGCTCACGCGACGTCTTGCCGATGTTGAGGAACGACTCCGTCTCTTGGAATCCGGACATCGCGCCGCGCGCGGAAAGGCTACAAAAAAGCCTGCCGCCACAAAGCGCAAGCGGACTTGACCCTTTCACCGTTGCCGTGGAAGGCGAGATCGCGGCCCGGCTTGCCGCCTTCTCGACCGGCGTCGACATCTATCGCCACCATCCCTATCGAAGACGCCTAGGAGACCCGCCCACGCTTTGGGAGTCGGGTGCCACGCGCCTGATCGACTATGGCCCCGCGGATGGCCGTTCCGTCCTATTTGTGCCGTCGCTGATTAACCGAGCTTATATCCTCGACCTGTCGGAACGCCGCAGCCTGATGCGCTGGATGGCCGGCGAGACCGGGCTGCGCCCTCTGCTCGTCGACTGGCGTGCGCCGGGGCCCGACGAACGAAAGTTTGATCTCACGGCCTATATCTTGGGGCCGCTTGCCGGCGCGCTGGGCGCTGCTCGGGACGCCGCCGGCGGCCCGGTCCCCGTGGTCGGCTACTGTATGGGTGGCTTGCTTGCGCTGGCGCTTGCTGCCAGCCGCCCCGCGGACGTGTCGGCCCTAGGCCTTCTGGCCACGCCGTGGAACTTCCACGGCGAGCAGGTAGGGCAGGCCCGGGCGCTGGCGCGTGCAGTCGAGGCCACATCTCCCCTGCTCGAGGCCTATGGCGAGCTGCCGGTCGACGTCATCCAGTCCATGTTCTCGGCGCTCGATCCGTTCCTCGTGACGCGCAAGTTCATCGGGTTCGCCGCGGCTAAGACCAACAGCAAGGCAGCGGAGGATTTCGTGGCGGTCGAGGATTGGCTAAATGACGGTGTCCCACTGTCCGGCCCAGTAGCGCGGGAATGCATGGGTGGCTGGTACGGCCGCAACACGCCACATCGCGGCTTATGGGAGATCGCCGGGCAACCCGTCCGGCCGGAGACGATCGAGATTCCGGCCCGCGTCCTGATACCCGTGAAAGACCGAATTGTCCCGCCCGTCTCGGCGCAAGCACTGGCGGAAAAGCTGCCCAACGCCGAGGCCGACACCCCACCGCTCGGTCATATTGGCATGGTCGCCGGCTCGCGGGCCAAGTCGCTGGTCTGGGAACCCCTCGCAGACTGGCTGTCGGCTGTTTCGTGACGGCTGTTGTCTGGACTCCGCCCTCCACGCGGTCTATATCCCACCAAGACTGAAAACAGCGGAAAACGGCGGGTTTGTGCAGTGCGCAACGCCACGTGCCGCGGACACAAGGAGGAGAAATAAGATGTCGGATGTCGTAATCGCAGGCGCCGCCCGCACGCCTATCGGCGCATTCAACGGTTCGCTTTCTGCCCTCAGCGCAGCGGAGCTTGGTACCGTCGCCATCGCGAACGCACTCGAACGCGCCGGCGTTCCAGCCGCGGACGTGGACGAGGTCGTGATGGGTCAGGTCCTGACGGCCGCGACGGGCATGAACCCGGCCCGCCAGGCTCTGCTTGCCGCCGACATTCCTGAGGACCGCACAGCCTATCTGGTCAATCAGGTTTGTGGCTCGGGCCTGCGTGCCGTCGCTCAGGGGTTTCAGGCGATCAAGCTCGGCGAGGCCAACGTGGTCGTAGCAGGCGGCCAGGAGAGCATGAGCCAGTCGCCGCATGCCTCGCTCATGCGCAACGGCACCAAGATGGGCGACGTCAAGTTCGTCGACACGATGATCAATGACGGCCTCTGGTGTTCGCTGATGGGCTATCACATGGGCACCACGGCCGAGAATGTCGCAGAGAAGTGGCAGATCACTCGCGATGAGCAAGACGCGTTCGCCGCCGGTTCCCAGCAGAAGGCTGAGGCGGCTCAGAATGCCGGCCGCTTTGCCGACGAGATTACACCGGTCGCGATCAAGACTCGCAAGGGCGACATCGTCGTAGACACCGACGAGTATCCGCGTCACGGAACCACCACCGAGGCCCTCGGTAAGCTACGTCCCGCCTTCTCCAAGGAGGGCACGGTCACGGCGGGCAACGCTTCGGGCATCAACGACGGCAGCGCCGCGACGGTCCTGATGAGTTCCGGCGAGGCCACCAAGCGCGGGATAACGCCGCTCGCACGCATTGCTTCTTGGGCGACGGCGGGCGTCGATCCGGCCGTCATGGGTGCCGGCCCGATCCCGGCCAGCCGCAAGGCGCTAGAGCGCGCAGGCTGGAGAGTCGACGATGTCGAGCTGGTCGAGGCCAATGAGGCCTTCGCCGCCCAAGCCATCGCGGTCAACCGCGACATGGGCTGGGATCCGTAGATCGTCAACGTCAACGGCGGCGCTATAGCCATCGGCCACCCGATCGGCGCCTCGGGCGCGCGGGTTCTGATTACGCTGCTGCACGAGATGCAGAAACGCGACGCCAAGAAGGGACTTACGACGCTTTGCATCGGCGGCGGTATGGGCATCGCACTCTGCGTAGAGCGCGACTAGCCGAAGCATTCATCGGGGAACGCATTCTTCATCTCGGAACGCAAAAGAGCACCGTCTCCAAGCGCTGGGGTTCCGCAACACCGGGAGAGTAAGATGGGTCGAGTAGCACTGGTAACCGGCGGCACGCGAGGCATCGGCGCCGCCATCTCAATCGCACTGAAGAATGCGGGCCGCAATGTCGTGGCAAACTACGCCGGCAACGATCACGCCGCGCGCGAGTTCGAGGAGAATACCAGAATCGCGGTTATGAAGTTCGACGTCTCGGATTTCGATGCGGTCGCCGCGGCCGCCGCTGAGATCGAGAAGGAAATGGGGCCGATTGAGATCCTTGTTAACAACGCCGGTATCACTCGTGACACCACCATGCACCGAATGAGCTTCGAGCATTGGAAAGAGGTTATCGACACCAACCTGTCGGGCGTCTTCAACTGCTCGCGCGCCGTCATTGAGGGCATGCGCGAGCGCAGCTTCGGCCGGATCGTGAACATTGGCTCGATCAACGGCCAAGCCGGCCAGTACGGCCAGGTCAACTACGCCGCCACCAAGTCGGGCATCCACGGCTTCACCAAGGCACTGGCCCAAGAGGGTGCGGCCAAGAACATCACTGTCAACGCTATCGCACCGGGCTATGTGGATACCGACATGGTGCGCGCCGTGCCAACGGACGTGCTCGAGAAGATCGTCGCCCGCATTCCCGTTGGCCGCCTAGGCAAGGCGGACGACATCGCCCGCGGCGTCCTCTTCCTCACCGCAGACAATGCGGACTTCATCACCGGGTCGACCCTGTCGATCAACGGTGGCCAGCATATGTACTAGACGAGACCGCTGTTATGCGCCCAATGACAACCCGAGCCGCCCAGTGAGCCGGGAGTATCCCGACCGGCCCATCGCGGGGGTCGGGGTCGTCGTGCTCCGGGACGACCAGGTCCTGATGATCCAGCGGGGCCGCGAACCGCGGATCGGGCAGTGGAGCATCCCGGGCGGCAAGCAGCGGCTCGGTGAGTCCTGGCGCGAGACCGCGGCCCGCGAGGTGCGCGAGGAAACCGGTGTTGAGATCGAGGTTTTAGGCATCGTCGACGTGGTCGACGCCATCATCCGCGACGGCGACCCACCGCGCCCGGGAACGAAGGCGCCAGCAAACGACGACGGCCCCGGCAACGTAACCCCGCTACACGACCGGGTGCGCTACCACTACACGCTGGTCGACTGCGCGGCCCTCTGGACTGCGGGCGAACCCGTAGCGGGCGGCGACGCCGCCCATGCCGAATGGTGGTCGCTCGACCGGCTCGACGAGCTCTCCCTGTGGACCGAGACAATCCGCATCATCACCGAGGCGGCCGAGCTTGCCGTGGCCAGCCGGCGAGAACCCATTTGACCGGCGCGACGCGCCGGCGCAACCGCGCGACCCTGATCGGGCTGTCGGCGGTGGCGATCTGGTCTACGCTTGCCCTGTTCGGCGCACTTGCGGGACCCGTCCCGCCCTTCCAGCTGGTGGCGATGGCCTTCACAATCGTTTTCGCCCTGACCCTCGCAGCGTGGGCCGCGCGCGGCGAGGATCCGCGCACTCATCTGCGCCAGTCAGCCGCCGTCTGGATTCTAGGGATCGCCGGCCTATTCGGTTACCACCTGCTCTACTTCATCGGTATCCAGAACGCGCCCGCGGCCGACGCCAACCTGATCAACTATCTCTGGCCAATGCTGATCGTACTCTTCTCAGCCTTGCTGCCCACCGATGCCGGGGTTGGGAGGCTGCGCTGGTTCCACCTCTCCGGCGCGACCTTCGGGCTCGCGGGGACCGCGCTCATCGTGACCGATGGCAACGCGCTCACCTTCCACACGGAGTTTGTGATCGGCTACCTCGCCGCGATTGGTGCCGCACTCACTTGGTCGGGCTACTCAGTCCTGTCGCGTCGCTTCGCCCATATCTCGACCGACGCCGTCGGCGTCTTCTGCGGCGGCACCGCGTTGCTTGCCTGGGTCGCCCACCTGCTGCTCGAGCCGACGGTTTGGCCAGCGTCAACAGTCGCCTGGCTCGCGGTCGTCGGACTCGGGCTTGGCCCCGTGGGTACCGCCTTCTTCGTCTGGGACCGGGGCGTGAAACATGGTGACTTGCGCGTACTGGGCGCCGGTGCCTATGCCGCGCCGCTGCTTTCGACAATCCTACTACTCTCGTTCGACCTCGCGGACGCATCCTCAACCCTCGTTCTCGCCTGTCTCCTGATTGTCGGCGGCGGATTGCTCGCCGGACGCGAATTGCTCGCTGACGCGACTAGGACGCCGACTGGGCGCTGGCGAAGGCGCGCATGTGGAACCCTGCCTGAGCGGGTTCATAGGCATACTTCCGGCCCACCGGGCAGGCGCGCCGCGCGGCACAGCCACGCGCCATGCAGTCGCCGCTGTCCGCCGAGGTGATATGGTCCACGCAGACTGGCACGTCATAGCCATCGTCTGTGAAGGCATCCACAGGGCAGGCCGAGAGGCAGGGACGATCGACGCAGCTCTCGCAGGGCGCGGACTGGGTGTCCGGCAGCGACAGTTCGAGCCGTTCGGCAAATGCCAAAGCCCCGCGATAGCCATGCCACAAACCAAACTCTGGATGGATCAGCATACCCAGCGGGGACGAATGCACCGGCTCGGTACGCCGGGCCCAGCGCTGAAACGGCAAGTAGGGCGGGCCGTCGAACGGGAACAACGCTGCGGCGCCGAAGGTCTCTGCGACATTGCCCAGCACGTCGACGATCCACGCGTCGAGCGGGTTCGGCCCGTGGGCATATGCGTGACGCGCCGCGTCGAACGCCACCCACATGGCGGGCCCCGCATTCCCGACGAGCACGAGCGAGCCCGGCGAGCCTGGCAGGCCGTCTTCAGATGTAGGATGGAATCCACCGCGCGCGATCAGACCGTGCGCGGCGAGCTTAACATCAAGCGAATCGTAGGGAGTGGAAGCCAAGACGGCGCCTACTCCGCTGCGATAGACTTCTTCAGATAATCGCGGTCGAGCAGCTCGGCAATCTGAACCGCATTCAACGCCGCGCCCTTCCTTAGGTTGTCCGCGACCACCCAGATGTTTAGCCCGTTGTCTATGGTCGCGTCCTCGCGGATGCGGCTGACATAAACCGCATCCTCGCCAGCGGATTCGTCGGGCGTGACATAGCCCTCATCAGCCCGATGATCGATGACCGAGACCCCCGGCGCCTCGCGGAGGATGGCCCGAGCCTCCTTAGCCGTGACCTCGCGTGAGAACTGGATGTTCGCCGCCTCGGCGTGGCCGATGAAGACCGGCACGCGCACGCAGGTCGCGGTCACCTTGATAGCCGGATCGAGGATCTTCTTGGTCTCGACCGTCATCTTCCACTCTTCCTTGGTCGATCCGTCATCCATGAAAACGTCGATATGGGGGATCACGTTGAAGGCGATCGGCTTGGTGAACTTCTTCGGCTCGACAGTATCATTCACATAGATGGCTCGGGTCTGGTTGAAGAGCTCGTCCATACCCTCCTTGCCCGCGCCCGACACCGATTGGTAGGTCGAAACTACCACACGCTCGATGCCGAAGGCGTCATGCAAGGGCTTCAGCGCGACGACCATCTGAATCGTCGAGCAGTTCGGATTGGCGATGATATTACGCCGGGTGTAGCCGGCCGCCGCCTCAGGGTTCACCTCGGGTACGATCAGCGGCACGTCCGGCTCCATGCGGAACTGGGACGTGTTGTCGATGACAATGCAGCCGACGGCCGCGGCCTTGGGCGCATAGGTTGCCGACACTCTGGAACCAGGCGAAAACAGGGCGATATCGGTCTCGGTGAAGTCGAAGGTGGCGAGGTCTTGAACTTTCAGGGTCTTCTCCTCACCGAACGACACTTCGCGCCCGACCGAGCGTTCACTCGCGAGTGCGACTACCTCATCCGCTGGGAAAGCACGTTCGTCGAGCGTCTGCAGAATTTCGCGGCCGACATTTCCTGTCGCGCCAACAACCGCAACCTTGTAGCCCATGGGTCCTATCCTCTGATGCCCAGCCGCCATGGCCGGGTGGGGCGATGACATAAGCCCCAAGCAGCGGATTTGCAAGGATCGCGCACAGGAATCGCAACCCGTTTGCATCACCTTTGAAACAAGCACAACACCCAAACGGGTCAGCCCGCTCAGCGTTTCCGTGCGATGATGCTCACATAATTCATGTAGCCGTAGAAGCTGCCAGCCTCGATCCGGCGCCGCGCCTCGGACTCCAATGCTTTCGCCGCACCCTCATCGATTGCGCCCGCATCTTTCAGATAATGAGCGCCGCGAAGCGTCCACCCGAGGGTGAGTACTGGGTCGTCAGTATCGAGGTGTCCGTGGCTACGGGCCGGTGACGGATCGAAGCCTGCATCGCGCAGCATCCAAGGCAACCGCCGCACTAACCAGCGATCATGGACGTTGCCGTCAACAAAGGCGTCGATAGCGGCCTGCAGCGGGTCTTGTTCCAAGGTCGCCACCGACATAGTCGTAAAGTCGCCGTCGTAGATTGCCACGAACCCGCCGGGCTTGAGTACACGGTGCACCTCATTCAGGACACCCTCGGGGCCGGGCACATGGGTCAGCAGCGTGTGCAACACTACGACATCGAAGCTTGCATCGTCGAAGGGCAGATCTCGGGCGTCCGCCTGCTCAAAAGAGACATTAGGCAGGTCTGCCGCCAGTTCCCGGCCGCGTTCCAGAAAGGGCGCAAGCTGGTCGACCCCGACAACCTCCCCAACCTCGGGGATCACCGCTATCACGCGCGACTGGGGGCCAGTGCCGCAGCCAACGTCGAGCACGCGCGCGGCACTTGGGAATTCTATGTCGGCCAGATAGGATTGCAGTGCCGCGCCCTGTTGTGGCGTCGCCGCGCGGCGCTCTAAGCTCTCCTTCATCGCATCAAGAACCTCATCCGGGATCGCATCCGGGTCTAAATAGATATCTGGCACCGTCAACTCCTCGCCTTGTCGGCTTTCTATGTGCCAGAATTCGCGCCATGACCGAACGGTTTTCGACCTACGCCGACTTCTGGCCCCATTATCTGCGCGAGCATGCACGGCCCCAGACGCGGGCGCTGCACTATGCCGGCAGCCTGACGGGATTGCTCCTGCTGGCTTTCGCCGTGGTCGTCGGCCCGAGGTGGCTGGCGCTCGTCGCGCTCGTCGTCGGCTACGGACCTGCCTGGGTCGCCCATCGCCTCATCGAGCGCAATCAGCCCACCACCTTTAGCCACCCGGTCTGGTCGCTGCTAAGCGATTTTCGGATGCTGCACCTTTGGATGACCGGTCGTCTCGGCGCCGAACTGGCGGGCGCGCTCGGCGCCACCGTCGCCGTGTCACGGGAGCCAACGGCTGAACGATGAGGTCCCGTTTGCTATTCGGGCTGTTCCTGCTCGCGGCCTGCGCCGGCGGCCCGCCAGACAACCCGATAATTGGCGACTGGCATTTGGCGACGCCGTCCGGCCTGCAGTGGCACGGAAATATCATCGGCTTTCGCGACGACTGCCTGATCGTTCGCGGCGATCTCGTGAGCGCCTGGGTTGCCCGGCCGGTAATATTCGAGGAGGGGATCGACGGCACCTTCGTCTGGTACGGGCCGCCGGCCGCCGCCGATCTGCGTTCAAACCACGCAGCCGCGCGAGTGATCTTCATCTCGCCCGACCGCATCCAAGTCTTCTGGCCGCACGGAGATGAAGCAAACTATCTGCGCGCACTCGGGCCCGCACGGACCGACAACCGAGATTGCCGGACGCCCTAGGCTGGGTTCTCGAGAAATCGGGAGCGTCAGCTTCCCGAGCGGGACGGCGGAAACACCACCGGCGACTGGGCTGCTTGCGGGCGGCTCTTCGCACCGGCGAGCGCGTAATCCAGCAGCGCGTTGATCCGGGCCTTCGTCTCGGCCTTGCGGTCGGCCGCACGCTTCTCTATCGCGGCCAGCAGCGCCTGACTGAATCCGCACTGGTGGTCGACCTGACTGCCATGCGCGCTGCCGGTCGAGGCCTCGACAACCTGCTGGGCATGCGCGGGCGCCACAATTAGTGTGGCCAGCAAGATCGCCGGAAAAATAGAGCGCATTTAGTCGTCTCCGTATTCAACCAAGAAAGGCTAGCCCCCGCGCCACGCGGCGTCAATTCGGACCCGCTCAGTCCGTCAGCCGGTCGAGTTCGGCCAGCAGATAATTGCCCATCTCCTCGGTTGAGACCGGGGTGCAGCCATCCTGCATGATATCCGCGGTGCGGACGCCCTCATTCAACACATTCTGCGCCGCCTGCTCGACTAGGTCTGCCTCGCGGCCTAGGTCGTAGGAGTAGCGCAGCATCATGCCGAACGACAAAAGCATGGCGATCGGGTTCGCTTTGCCCTCGCCGGCGATGTCGGGGGCCGAGCCGTGAACCGGCTCATACATGGCCTTTCGTGAACCCGTGACCGGGTCCGGCGCGCCTAGGCTCGCCGAGGGCAGCATGCCCAGCGAACCGGTCATCATCGCCGCCTCGTCCGACAGGATGTCGCCGAACAGGTTGTCGGTGACGATCACATCGAACTGGTGCGGGTAGCGGATCAGTTGCATGGCGCAGTTGTCGGCCAAGATGTGGTGGAACTCGACATCGGGATATTCCTTGGCGACCTCGGCCGAGACCTTGCGCCAGAACACGCCAGTCTCCATGACGTTTGACTTCTCTGCGCAGTGCACCTTGTTTTTGCGCTTGCGTGCCAGCTCGAAGGCCACCCGGCAGATCCGAACGATCTCCTCCTCGGTATAAGCTTGGGTATCAACCACCCGCACGGTGCCATCATCCAAGGTCTGCTCGCCCTTGGGCTCGCCAAAATACACGCCGGAGGTCAGCTCGCGCAGGATCATGATGTCGAGCCCCTTCACCACCTCCGGCTTCAGGGTCGAGGCCTCGACCATGGCGTCCATCACCACCGCAGGGCGGAGGTTCGCAAACAGATCGAGATCCTTGCGCAGGCGCAGCAGTCCGGCCTCGGGCCGGTGCTCGCGGGGTACGTTGTCCCATTTGGGACCACCGACAGCGCCGAAAAGGACGGCGTCGAGGTTCAGGGCCTTCTCCATGGTCTCGTCCTGAATCGAGACCCCGTGGGCGTCGTAGCACGCGCCACCGACCGGCGCTTCTTCGACCTCGAAGCGGACCGCTTCCTTCGCCTCAAACCAGCCCATCACGCGGCGGACCTGTTCCATCACCTCGGGCCCGATGCCGTCACCCGGCAGGACCAGCACGCTCTTGTTGGCGGCCATTTCTATATCCTTTGTGTCGCTTATTCCGAATGTTTCGGGACGGCCCGCCTTTTTCCGAACCGGCCCTCCTCAGCACGGGGAAGTTGAATAACAAAACCTTATTCTGGGGAGACCGCGCAGCGATCGTCTGGAAGGGTGCATTTGAATCCCTACGACGCGTCCCGGTAGAGCCAAGGCTGCTGGCTGCGCTGTCCGCCCTCGAACCCATCGATTTCCTTGCTACGCTGCATGGTCAGCCCGATATCATCGAGCCCCTCGAGCAGGCAGTGCTTGAGGAAGGGGTCGAGGTCAAACGGATAGACGATGCCGTTGGGCGCGTGGATCTCCTGCTTCTCCAGGTCGACTGTAATCTCGGGATTTTCCGGGTCGCTCGCCACAGATAACAGGACGTCGATCTGCTCCTGCGTTAGCTTGATCAGCAGCATGCCGTTCTTGAAGCTGTTGTTGTAGAAGATGTCGGCGAAGGTCGGTGCGATCACGACCTTGATGCCGAAATCCTGTAGGGCCCAGGGCGCGTGCTCGCGCGACGAACCGCAGCCGAAATTATCGCCCGCGATCAGGATCTCCGCATTCGTATAGGGCGCCCGGTCGAGGATGAAGTCGTCGCGCGGCGTGCCGTCGTCGTTAGTCCGCATCTCGTAGAACAGGCCCTTGCCGAGCCCCGTGCGCGCGATGGTCTTGAGGAACTGTTTCGGAATGATCTTGTCCGTGTCAACATTAACCATCGGCAGGGGTGCGGCCACGCCGGTCACCTTGTTAAACTTTTTCATTCCCAACTCCTAACGTTTGAGCACGAGGCACCCGGCCAGCATGTCATGCAAGCCTTGGCGCCGAGGCGGAAAGATCGCCATGAGATAGCCGACAAAGAAGATCGCCGTCGACAAAAGTTTGAACCAGTGACGCACGCTGGCGCGCAGGAAGCTGACGCGGACACCGCGGAGATCTGTGACGTAAAGCCCCATGAAGGCCTTGCCCACACTCGCCTGCATGGGGCTCGATTCCATGGCGGCGAAGTAGATCCAAGCCGCGAACATAGTGATCGAGATAAGCACATGCGGGATAGTCGTATTGGCAAGATCTTCGGGTGTCGCGGCCAGGAACGAGATACCAAGTAGCGCCGACACCAGCCATGCGAATATCCAGACTATGCCCAAGTCGATCAGCGCGGCGACGACCCGCAGAAGAAAGCCCGCGTGCCGCATCGGCATGACATCACTGGCGGATGGATGGGGCATACGTCTTGCTAGGCGTCGAGGTCGCGCACGTCGGTGAGCTTGCCGGTGACCGCGGCGGCGGCGGCCATGGCGGGGCTAACGAGATGCGTGCGCCCGCCGCGGCCCTGGCGACCCTCGAAGTTGCGGTTTGAGGTCGAGGCGCAGCGCTCTCCCGGCGCCAGCTTGTCGGCGTTCATAGCCAGACACATGGAGCAGCCCGGTTCGCGCCAGTCAAAGCCCGCCGCGACCAGGATCTTGTCGATCCCCTCGGCCTCGGCCTGTTCCTTAACCAAGCCCGAGCCCGGCACAACCATCGCATGCACGCGGTCGGAGACCCTGCGGCCCTCAGCGATCTGAGCGACTGCCCGCAGGTCCTCGATCCGGCCATTGGTACACGAACCAATGAACACCTTGTCGACCGCCACGTCGGCCATCCGGGTGCCCGGCGCGAGCTTCATATATTCTAGCGAGCGCTCCCAGGCCTGACGCTGGTTATCATCGCGCGCATCATTCTCCGGGTCCGGCACCTCGCCGGTGATCGGCACCACATTCTCCGGGCTTGTACCCCAGGTCACCTGCGGCGGGATATCCGGCGCCGACAGGCGGATTTCCTTGTCATAGACAGCGTCTAGGTCGCTGGGCAACGTTCGCCAATAGGCCTCGGCCGCCTCCCACGCAGCCCCCTTGGGCGCCATGGGTAGCCCCTTCAGATACGCGTAGGTGGTATCGTCGGGTGCCACTAGGCCGGCGCGCGCGCCTCCCTCGATCGACATGTTGCACATGGTCATGCGGCCTTCCATCGACAGCGCCTGCACCGCATCACCCGCATACTCGATAACGTGTCCTGTGCCGCCGGCCGTGCCGATGGCACCAATGATCGCCAAGATCATGTCCTTGGCCGTCACGCCGAGCGACAACTCACCTCCCACGGCGACCCGGAAGTTGTCGGCCGGGCGTTGCAACAGTGTCTGGGTGGCGAGCACATGCTCGACCTCGGAGGTGCCGATGCCAAAAGCAAGCGATCCGAAGGCACCGTGGGTAGCGGTGTGACTGTCGCCGCAAACGATGGTCGTCCCCGGGAGGGTAAAGCCCTGCTCCGGGCCGATGATATGGACGATGCCCTGACGGATGTCGTCCATATCGAACAGCTCGATCCCGAACTCCTCGCAATTCTTCGTCAGGGTATCAACTTGGACACGCGAATCCTCATCGTCGATACCGCCGCTGCGGTCGGTGGTCGGCACATTGTGGTCCGCGACCGCGAGAGTGGCGTCGGGCCGCCGAACCGTCCGGCCGGTCATGCGCAGTCCCTCGAAGGCCTGCGGGCTTGTCACCTCATGCACCAGGTGCCGGTCGATATAGATCAGGCAGGTCCCGTCGTCCTGGGTCTCCACCAGATGGGAGTCCCAGATTTTGTCGAACAGTGTTTTTGGCTGAGCCATGATTCTCGTCTCTCGCTAAGAAAAACGCCCCGCGCGCGTATGCTCCGGGGCGTTGCCTCGATAACGTCGGTGCATCTGCCCGAGCATGACACCTATTCCGTCTTGGCGTCCGCCTCGGGTGATTCGGTGGTGGCAGCCTCAACCGGCGCCGCGACGGGATCGTCCGGACGTTCGGACGTACCAGTCTCGGGTATGGCGACGTCGCCGCGCCGGGTCATGCCGCGGCCCGTGGTGCGCTCGGAGATACGTGCACGCTTGCCCGTGCGGCCGCGCAGGTAATAGAGCTTCGCCCGACGAACCTTGCCGCGCCGCACCACGTCGATGGAATCGACCCGCGGACCGTAGAGCGGGAACACGCGCTCGACGCCCTCGCCAAACGAAATCTTGCGCACCGTGAAGGACGAGTTGATTCCGTCGCTCTTGGTGGCGATGCAGACACCCTCATAGGCTTGGATACGTTCACGCTCACCCTCAACGACGCGCACATTGACTCGCACGGTGTCACCGGGCCCAAAGTCCGGCACGTCCCGTTCGGCCTGCAGCTTCGTTAACTGGTCGGCTTCGAATTTCTCAAGCGTATTCATCGCCTCTGTCCTTCATCTTTCTTCGCCACGTAGTGCTGCCAGAGATCCGGCCGCCGTTCGCGGGTTGCCTGTTCTGCCTGCGTCTTCCGCCATTCCGAGATCCGCCCGTGATGGCCAGATGTCAGAATTTCGGGAACCTTGCGTTCCTGTCCCTGCCGATCAACCCAGTCGGCCGGCCTAGTGTAATGCGGATACTCGAGAAGTCCGCGTTCAAAACTCTCTTCCGACAGCGATTCCACCGCACCCATTACACCCGGCAACAACCGAATTACCGCATCGAGCAACACAAGCGCCGCCGGCTCGCCGCCGGAAAGCACATAGTCGCCGACGCTGACTTCCTCGGCCTGCCATGCGTCGAGCACACGCTGATCAACACCTTCGTAGCGGCCACAAAGCAATATTACGCCGGGGCCGTCCGCCAAGTCCCGGACACGAGCCTGATCCAGAGGACGACCGCGGGGCGTGAGATAGATGATCGGCCGCTTATCGTCAACTGGATTGACGGCTATGCGAAGCGCTGAGTCGACGATATCCGGGCGCATCACCATCCCCGCGCCGCCGCCGAAAGGCTCATCGTCGACGCTGCCATGCCGGTCTACCGCCTCGGCCCGGATATCCTGAACGTCAAGCCGCCAAGTTCCCTCGTCAAGCGCTTTTCCCGCCAAGGACTGCCCGAGCGACCCGGGAAACATCTCGGGAAACAGGGTTAACAAAGTAGCGGCCCAGGCGTCAGCCATCGGTATCCTCGCGCCTGTCCCACGGGCCCGCCTTGTCGTTCGGTCCGCCGGACCACAGCATGGCCGCAGATTCTACCGTCACGCGCCTTGCCAAAAGGTTAATTTCCGGCACCGCAACCCGGGTAAAGGCTACCGTGCCCAGCCGGCCCGCATCGTCGACAACCTCAAGCATGTCACCGCCGCCGAAATTGTGCAGCGCCCGCACTGTGCCCAGCGCTTTGCCGTCGCTCGAGACGACATCGAGGCCCAGCAGGTCCGCATTGTAGAATTCGTCCGCATCGGGTTCAGGTAGCCTTGCACGCGGCACATAGAAATGCTCGCCCTTGAGCGCCTCGGCAACGTCTCGATTCGCCACGCCCTCGATATGGACGAGTATCTGCCCCTTGCCCGTGCGGTTCCGCACCTTCAGGTCATACTCCCGCGTCCCGTCCTCGCTCTGCACCGGCCCGTAAGCACCGACGTCTTCCGGTACCTCCGTGAACGTACGGACGCGCAGCAGTCCATGCAGGCCGTGCGCGCCAGTCACCACGCCAAGGCAGATACGCACAGCCCCCTGATTTTCCGATTCGTAATCCATATCGGCAACCATCTCCGGTCCGCTGCCCGGGCCCGTCCTAAAGACGGTCGGGCCGGCACCCGCCGGAGCGGGTGCCAGAAATTCATGCAGCCCGGTCAGGATTTTTCCTCGTCACCCTCTACGTCGCCTGCCTCGGCAGTGGTGTCCTCGACGGGCGCCTCTTCGACAGATGCTTCCTCGGCCGGGGCATCTTCGACAGACGTTTCCTCGGCGGCGACCTCCCCCTCGGCCGGCGCCTCGGCAGCAGCCACTGCGGCGGCTTCGACCGCCTCTGCCGCAGCCGCAGCGCGCTCCTGTGCCTTCGCCTTGGGCAGGTGCTGCTTCAACTGCTCGCGACGTGCCGGCAGCTCCATCAGGCTCTCGCCGGCCAGAAACTTGGCTACACGGTCCGACGGCTGGGCGCCGACGCTGAGCCAATGCTTGGCACGGTCCACGTCGAAGGCCACCCGGTTCGGGTCGTCCTTAGGCAGCATCGGGTTGTAGTGGCCGATGCGCTCGATGAAGCGGCCGTCGCGCGCGCGCCGCGAGTCCGCGACCACGATCCGGTAGAAGGGCCGCTTTTTGGCGCCACCGCGCGCCAGGCGAATACGTAGAGACATGTTCAGGTTTTCCTTTGGGTTTGCGTGTTGTGTTTTTGTTGTCGTGTTTCAGTTCCGCGACGCGTGGACGGCCTCGAGCTTGTGCCCGTCGGGATCCAGCACGAAAGCGCCGCAGTAGGTGTCGCGATATTCCGGGCGGATACCCGGCGGGCCGTCGTCGGTCGCGCCCGCAGCGAGCGCGGCGACATAAAAGGCATCGACCTGGGCCTGAGAATCGGCCGCCAGCGCGATGTGCCGGCCGTCGTCCGGCACCACCGTCAGCGGATCGCGCAGGTTGATCCACAGGGCCGGTCCGCCGCCCTTGGGCCACCAGGACATGGTGCCCAGCTTCTCGAGAAACCGCTCGTGACCCAGCGCACCGAGAACGACGTCGTAGAACTTCGCCGAGCGTTCGAGGTCGGTAACGCCGATCGATACATGATGAAACACCATTGCTGGTCTCCTAGCGCCCCATGCCCGGGGGCAGCATCCCCGGCGGCAGCCCGCCGCCGCCCATGGGCGCCAGCTTTCCGCCCATTTTCTTCATCTTCTTCATCATCGTGTGCATCTGCTGGTACTGCTTCAGCAACTTGTTGATTTCCTGCACCGTGGTGCCCGAGCCGGCGGCGATGCGCTTCTTGCGCGAGGCCTTGACCAGTGCGGGGCGCCGGCGCTCCTGGGGCGTCATCGACAGGATGATGGCCTCCTGGCGCTTGATGAGAGTATCGTCGATGTCGGCCGCAGCCATCTGCTTCTTGACCTTGCCGATGCCCGGCAGCATCGACGTCACGCCGCCGAGCCCGCCCATCTTCTTGAGCTGGCGCAGCTGGTCCAGCAGGTCTTCCAAATCGAACTCGCCCTTCTGGATCTTGCGGGCGATCTTCTCGGCCTTTTCCTCCTCGACCAGCTCGCTTGCGCGCTCGACCAGCGACACCACGTCGCCCATGTCGAGGATACGGCCCGCGACGCGCTCGGGGTGGAAGGGCTCAATCTCCTCCATCTTCTCGCCCGTACCGATCAGCTTGATCGGCTGGCCCGTGACCGCGCGCATGGAGAGCGCCGCGCCGCCGCGCGCATCGCCATCCATACGGGTGAGCACGATGCCCGAGATACCGACCCGCTCGTTGAAGGCCTCGGCGGTGTTGACCGCGTCCTGGCCGGTCATCGCGTCGGCGACGAGGAGTGTCTCGTGGGGCTTCGCCGCATCGCGGATCGCCGTCGCCTCGGCCATGAGCGCGTCGTCGATCGCCAGCCGGCCCGCAGTGTCGAGCAGGACAACGTCGTAGCCCTCGCGCCGCGCATGGTCCATCGCCCGCCTAGCGATCGCGACGGGCATCTCGCCGGTGCGAATATCAAGTGTGGGAATGAGAGCCTGATCTCCGAGCACGCGGAGCTGCTCCTGGGCCGCCGGGCGGCGCACGTCAAGCGAGGCCATGAGGACGCGCTTCTTCTGCTTGTTCGCCAGGTGATGGCCGATCTTCGCCGTCGTCGTCGTCTTGCCCGAGCCCTGGAGGCCGACCACCACGATCGCGACCGGCGCCGGCGCGTTCAGGTCGATCTCGACCCCATCGCCGCCCAGCATCTCGATCAGCTGATCGTGGACGATCTTGACCACCATCTGGCCAGGGGTGACGCTCTTCACCACATTTTGGCCGACCGCGCGTTCCTGGACCGCCGCAATGAAGTCGCGAACGATCGGTAACGCAACATCGGCCTCGAGCAGCGCGACGCGCACCTCGCGCATCGCTGCGGCGACGTCCTCCTCGGACAGCGCGCCGCGACGTTTCAGGCGGTCGAAGACATCACCCAGGCGTTCGGTCAGGTTCTCGAACAACGGCACCCTTCCTTGTCGGCGGCCACGCGCACGCGGCCTTGCAAACATCGCGTCATGCCCAACGGCGAACGCGCCAGTGCGCGAAACTCGCGGGCTGGCGGAGCTCCGGCTCCACGCCGGAGCCGCATCTCTATCGATGCGGAATGGCGCGGAACCTATGCGAAGCCGGATGTGGGGTCAAGCTTCACTCTGCAGGACAATGATCGGCATCGTGCTAGACTGGCCCTCGCCCCGCACGGACCGCGCCAGGTTCTCGACCTGAAGCAGGCTTTCCAGAAGATCGAAGACACCCGCGTCCGCCGCCAGGTGGTCCAGCTGGTGAAATCGCTCGACCGCAGCTGAGCGCCGCACGGCGGCAAACGCCCCAGGCTATTCAGGGTGGACGCGAGGGGGCCGGCGGCCCTATATCCCCGCCCATGGTCATGCGCAACTTCATAAAGATGCACGGGCTCGGCAATGACTTCGTCATTGTCGATGCGCGCGACAACCCGCTTCGCGTCAGCGATGCCGGGACCCGCCGCCTGTCCGACCGGCACACCGGGATCGGCTTCGACCAGCTGATCACCCTCGACGCGCCGGCGGACGACGGCGCGGATGTGGACGTGCGCATCTTCAACGCCGACGGCGGCGAAGTTGCGGCCTGCGGCAACGCCATGCGCTGCGTGGCCTGCCTGCTGTTGAACGGCGGCGACCAGCCCTTGCGAATCCGCACCGGCGCAGGGCTCCTCGAGGCATGGCGTGACGGGCCGGCGCACTTCGCCGTCGATATGGGTCCGGCGCGTGACGCATGGCAGGACATCCCAATGGCGCGCGAATGCGACACCGATCACCTGCCGCTCGCGCGCGGCCCGCTGACCGATCCGGTCGGCGTCAACATGGGGAACCCCCACGCCGTCTTCTTCGTGGACGACATCGCGGCCATCCCGATCGAGACCCTCGGCCCCGCGCTCGAACACGACCCGCTGTTCCCCGAGCGCGCCAACATCGGCGTCGCCCAGCTCACTGGGCCCGACCGGCTGCGCCTGCGTGTCTGGGAACGCGGGGTCGGGCTGACGCGCGCCTGCGGCTCGGGCGCCTGCGCGGCCGCCGTCGCCGGCCATCGCCGCGGCCTCACGGGCCGCCACGTCACGATCGACGTGGACGGCGGCACCCTAGCGCTCGAATGGCGCAACGACAATCATGTGATCATGTCCGGTCCGGCCGAGGAGAGCTTCCGCGGCGTCGTGGGCGAGGATGTCTTCGCGAGCGGCGATCATGGCTGAGACCGGTGCCGCCGAGATCCTTACCTTCGGGTGCCGCCTGAATGCCTACGAATCAGAGGTCATGCGTCAGCATGCCGAGGCGGCCGGCCTCACCGACACCGTCATTGTCAACACCTGCGCCGTAACCTCCGAAGCCGAGCGGCAGGCACGCCAAGCGATCCGCCGCGCGCGGCGGGCCAACCCGGACGCCCGGATCGTGGTCACCGGCTGCGCCGCCCAGATCGACCCCGAGGTCTATGCCGCCATGGACGAGGTCGATGTCGTTCTCGGCAACACGGAGAAGCTCGAACCCGCGCGCTTCGCGGCGCTTGGCGATACCCGCGATCATGCGCGGATTCAGGTCAACGACATCATGTCCGCGCGCAAAACCGCCGCCCACCTGGTCGAGGGTTTCGACAGACGCGCCCGGGCCTTCATCCAGGTCCAGAACGGCTGCGATCACCGCTGCACCTTCTGCGTCATTCCGTTCGGGCGCGGCAACTCGCGCAGCGTGCCCATCGGCACCATCGTCGAGCAGGTTCGAACACTGGTCGCGAACGGCATCGCCGAGGTGGTGCTCTCGGGCGTGGACATGACCTCCTACGGCGCGGACCTGCCTGGCCGGCCGCGCGCCGGCCAGATGATCCGACGGGTGCTTGCGAACGTGCCCGAGCTGCCACGCCTGCGGCTCAGCTCCATCGACGTCGCCGAGATTGATGACGACCTCATGACGCTGATCGCCGACGAGCCACGGCTGATGCCGCACCTGCATCTGAGTCTGCAGGCCGGCGATGACATGATCCTCAAGCGGATGAAGCGCCGCCACAGCCGGGCACAGGCCATCGACTTCTGCGCCGAGGCGCGCCGCTTGCGCCCGGATATCGTCTTCGGCGCGGACCTGATTGCCGGGTTCCCGACCGAGACCGACAACATGTTCGACCGCTCCCTGGCACTGGTCGAGGAGTGTGGACTGACCCATCTCCACGTCTTCCCCTATTCGCCGCGGCCCGAGACGCCGGCCGCGCGCATGCCCCAGTTCGACCGGGCGCTCATCAAGGACCGCGCCGCCGCGCTCCGCGCCGCGGGCAACGCCGCGCTGGCAAACTTTCTGGCCGGCGAGGTCGGCCGCGACCGCGACGTGCTGATCGAGCGCCCCGGCCTCGGCCGGACCGAGCAGTTCGCCGAGGTCCGGCTGGACGCTAAGGACGGCGATGCCGGCCAGATCGTCACCGCGCGGATTACAAGCGCCGACGCGACGGGTCTCACGGGCACAGCCCGGCGGGACGCGGCATGAGCGGCGAAGGCGGCTGGCTGTCGCGGCTGCGCTCGGGCCTGTCGCGCAGCTCCGAGCGCCTCGCCGGCGACATCGGCGCCATCTTCACCGCGCGGCGCATCGACGCCGACGCGCTCGCCGAACTTGAGGATGCGCTCATCATGGCCGATCTCGGTGTCGCCACCTCCGCGAAGCTCGCCGCCAATCTCGGCGCAAGGAAATTCTCCGGAGATGCCGATGCGACAGCCGTACGCACCGCGCTCGCCGAGGACATCGCAGCCCTGCTCGTGCCCGTCGCCCGACCACTCACCGACCTGGCAACCGACGGGGCATCCACCCCGCGCGTGATTCTGGTCGCCGGCGTGAACGGCACCGGCAAGACCACCACCATCGGCAAACTCGCCGCACGGTTCAAGGAGGACGGGCGGACGGTCATGCTCGCCGCGGCCGACACCTTCCGGGCGGCGGCGATCGACCAGCTTCGGCTCTGGGGCGAACGGATCGACGTCCCGGTCGTCGCGCAGGACCAGGGGAACGATCCGGCCGCCGTCGCCTTCGACGCCATTGGAAAAGCCCGCGACGCGAGCGCGGACCTGCTCCTCATCGACACCGCGGGGCGCCTCCACAACAAGGCCAACCTGATGGCCGAGCTCGAGAAGATCATCCGCGTCATCCGCAAGGTCGACGCGGAGGCACCGCACGAGGTGCTCCTCGTGCTCGACGCGACAACGGGCCAGAACGCCCATGCGCAGGTCGAGACCTTCCGCGATCTGGTGGATGTGAGCGGCCTCGTCGTCACCAAGCTCGACGGCTCGGCGCGCGGCGGCGTGATCGTCGGCCTCGCCGATGCCTTCGCGCTGCCGATCTATGCCATCGGCGTGGGCGAGGGCGTCGATGATCTCCGGCCCTTCGACGCCGACGTGTTCGCGCGCAACCTGCTCGATCTCGACGGCCCGGCCGCCTGACCGAGCCATGACCACCCTCGTCGCGCTCGCCGTCCTCCTGTCAGCCTTGTTGCACGCGAGCTGGAACGCGCTTGTCAAGGGCGGCAACGACGGCTGGCTGACAGGCACGCTAATCTCCTTCTTCGCCGCGGCCGCCGGCGTCGTCGCGGTGATCGCCCTTTCCCTATGGCCCGCGCCGCACCACTGGCCATGGCTGATCGGGTCGGGTGCCCTGCATGCCGGGTACTTCATTCTTCTGATGTGCGCCTACACCTATGGCGACCTGGGAAAGGTTTATGCGATCGCCCGCGGCACCGCACCGCTGGTCATCGTGGCGCTTGCCGGACCGCTGGTCGGCGATGTGCCAAGCTGGAAGGAAGTCGCCGCGATCCTCGTTGTGGTCACCGGCGTGGTCACCCTGACGTTCGAACCGGGGAAATTCGCGACGGCGGACGCGCGCGCAGTCATCCTCGCGCTCCTGACCGGAAGCATGATCGCGGCCTATTCGCTATTCGACGCCGTCGGAATCCGCACCATCGGCCCCGAGCTTGAACTCGCCTCGGTCGCCTACGGAAGCTGGCTTATGATTTTCACGGCCATTCCGGTGCTCACCATCTCGGGGGTTATCCGGCGCGGCAGGATCGTTCCCTACTTGCGCGCCAACGCGTTGCAGGGCGCAGTCGGCGGCGGGATCGGCGTGGCCAGCTACATGCTAATCCTCTTCGCGTTCGCCAATGCGTCCGTCGCCAGCGTCGCGGCGCTGCGCGAGACGGGGGTCGTGTTCGCGGCCCTGATCGGGACCTTTGTCCTTGGCGAACGCTTCGGCAAACGCCGCATCCCGGCCGCAATACTGGTAGCACTCGGCGCCGGCGCGGTTCGCTTCGCCGCCTGACGCGACCGATCACGCGCGGCGCGAGTCAGTTGGGGCTTCCCGACGCATCCCAACAATCGTAGGTTCCCGCCGTCATGCGACCTTGGATCAAACTGGCAATCGAGGCGGGCCCCCTCGTCGTCTTCTTCATCGTGAACGGCCGCGATGGGCTGCCGGCTTTCCGGCACCTCTGGCTCGCCGAGGGCAAAGAGCCCATGGCCGAGCAGGGCCTTTTCGAGGCCACGGCGGCCTTTATGGTCGCGACTCTCATTGCGCTGGCGGCGGGCTGGATGCTCGAGCGCCGTCTGCCGGTGATGCCGCTCGTCAGCGGCATATTCGTGCTCTTCTTCGGCGGCCTGACGCTGGTGCTCGCAGACGAGACCTTCATCAAGCTCAAACCGACCCTTGTGAACACGCTGTTCGCGGCGATCCTGTTCGGCGGCCTCGCCACCGGACGTTCGTTGCTCAAGCCGCTGTTCGGCGCGGCGGTGCAGCTCACCGAGCGTGGCTGGAGTCAGCTCACCCTGCGCTGGGCGGTCTTCTTCGTGGTGCTGGCGATCCTGAACGAGATCGTCTGGCGCAATTTCTCGACCGACTTCTGGGTCTCGTTCAAGCTGTTCGGGATCATGCCGCTGACCTTCGTCTTCGCGGCGGCCCAGACCCCGCTCTTCCTGCGCGAGCAGGTACCGGACGATGCGGCGGACAAGACGTCCGACGACGGCTAGCCGATCTCGACGCTTGCACACGGCGGGTTGCCGAAGGGCGGAAAATCGTCGCGGCCCTCGGTCTCGAAATACTGTTCCAGCGCCCAGCGCACGGTCGGAAATGCGATCTCGTCCCACGGGATCGATGCCCGGTCGAACAGACCCACCTCCAGGCTCTCCGCCCCCGCCGCCACGTCACGCGACAATAGCCGCGCGCGGTAGATGGTCTGCACCTGGGAGATCCGCGCGACGTTGTAAACGGCCAGCAGCCGGTCAATCCCGATTTCCGCGCACGCCTCCTCCCGCGCCTCGCGGACCGCGCCGTCCTCGGTCGTCTCCCCCAGTTCCAGATAGCCCGCCGGCAGCGTCCAGAAACCAATCCGCGGCGCAATCGCGCGCCGGCACAGAAGTATCCGCGCCGCATCTGCGCCGTCGGGCTGCCAGACAACCACCGCGCCGGTCACGACCTTGGGATTCTCGTAGTGAATGAAACCGCATTCGCGGCAGACCTGGCGCGGACGCTCGTCGCCATCCGGCACTTCCGTGTGAACCGGACCCTGCGGCGCGCCGCCGGGTGGCGGGGAAGTCATTATCATGCACGGACTCTCGCCCGCGCGACGGCAAAAATCAAAACACTTGTGGGCGTGACCGGGGCCAAGCGCCGGGAATGGCTGGCCGGCCAGTCGACATCGCCGACCTTGCGGCCCCACAGGCGTTCACAGGCCGCCGCGGCCTGGTCTGCGAAGGCCCGGGGATCGCGGACCCGACGCGCGGCCACACCGGCTCCTAACTCGCGGACGCCGAGAGCGCCGCGACCCCGGGCAGGGTCTTGCCCTCGAGCCACTCGAGAAACGCGCCGCCCGCCGCGGAGACATAGCTAAGGTCGCCGGCCACGCCGGCATGGTTCATGGCCGCGACCGTATCACCACCGCCCGCGACCGAGAGGAGCGAACCGGACTTCGTGAGTTCCGCGGCGACATGGGCGACCTGCACCGTTCCCCGGTCGAACGGCACGATCTCGAACGCGCCCAGCGGCCCGTTCCACACGAGGGTGCGCATGTCGGCGATACGCGCGGCAAGCCCAGCCACGCTCTCGGGCCCGACATCGAGGATCATCTGGTCGGCCGGTACCGCGTCCACCGGCACCACGCGGTTCTCCGCGCCCGCCTTGAACTCCTCGGCGATCACGGCATCGGACGGCAACACCACCTCGCAGCCGATTTCATCCGCCCGCGCGAGGATACCGCGCGCCGTCTCCGCCATGTCGTGCTCGCACAGGGATGCGCCCACATCGATGCCCATCGCGTTCAGGAAGGTGTTCGCCATGCCCCCGCCGATCACGAGCTGGTCGACGCGCTCGATCAGGTTGCCGAGTAGGTCCAGCTTCGTGGCGATCTTCGCGCCGCCGACGACCGCCATCACCGGCCGTTCGGGATTGCCGAGCGCGCTGTTCAGCGCCTCGAGCTCGGCCCGCATCAGGCGGCCCGCAAAAGCCGGCAGCCGGTGCGCCACGCCCTCGGTCGAGGCATGGGCGCGGTGCGCGGCGGAGAAGGCGTCATTCACGTATAGCTCGCCGAGCTCCGCCAGCGCGGCGGAAAAGTCGGGATCGTTCGCCTCCTCGCCGATATGGTAGCGGAGGTTTTCGAGCACGAGGATGTCCCCGTCCACCATCGCCGCGGCGGCGTCCAGCGCCGCATCGCCGACACAGTCGGGCGCAAATGCGACCGGGCGGCCGAGGACAGCGCCGAGCTCCTTCGCCACCGGCGCCAACGACATCTCCAGCACCCGCTCTCCCCCTGGCCGACCGAAATGGGAGGCGACGAGCACCCGTGCGCCCTTGTCGGCGAGCTCGAGGATCGTAGGCGCGAGGCGCTCCAGCCGTGTCCGATCGCTCACGGCGTCGCCGCTAATCGGCACGTTCAGGTCGGCCCGCAGGAGGACCCGTTTTCCGGTGACGTCGATATCGTCGAGGGTGCGAAACGCGCTCATGCCAGCTGATATTCCATGCAATCTCTCGGGAGGCACCGCCGCGCGCGCGGCGACTGCCCCGTTATAGCAGCGCGCAAGGCAACGTAAAGCGGTGCGGTACGCCACCGCACTTACCCGCGTGCGCGCGATGGCGCTATCCTCGCACCATGCCCAGCGATTTCTCGCCCCCCGACCGGTTCGCCTACAACGAGCCAGACCGTGAGGTTCGGCTGGTCCTATAGCGAGTACTGAGGCGCCCGGCGACAGGTCGCGCCCGCGGGGCTTATCATTCGGAACCAAACTAATGCCTTCCTGTCGAATGTGTCGGTCTACGCGAAACCCGCCTAGCGCTCAGCGGCTCCGGTGCTCGATGCGCGCCACCCAGACCATCAGGATGCTGCCTCCAATTGCCGCAGCGACCAAGGTGAACGGCGCGGCATCCCAGGTGCCGGTCCAAGTCACCGCCTTGGCCATAGCGACCGGCCCGACAAGCTGTCCCAGCTGGGAACCCTGCATCATCAGCCCTGTCGTCGCCCCGACCAACGCCGCTGTCCGCGCGACCACAGCGGCCGTTGCGAACAAGCAGGCCGGAATCACGCCTGCGATGAAGGACAGAAAGATAGCCGCGGCGAGCCGCACCGCGAAGGTCAGCCCGTCGTCGTACATGAGCGTCGCGCTTAGCGCGATAAGCACGAACGTGCCAATCACCAGCTTCCAACGCGCCACCCCTTGATGGATCGCGATCCCGCCGAGGATGTTCCCCACCACGTTCACGGCGGTGACAAAGGCGGTAAGCAGCGCTACGCGCTCGAGACCGAGAGACTCCGCCTCGACGTAGAAGGTCGGCAGCAGCGCTACCACCGAAACGTGTATCGAGGAGTAGGTCGCGAAGGTGAACGCAAGTACGAGCGGCCCGGAACGGGTGAACGTCCGCAACGCCTCGCCAAACGGGGGCGGCGATACGTTCGCGGTATCCCGCCCGCGCACGCGGGTGGCGAACGCCACGAGCGCCATCATCACGATCACCAGCACGCCATTCACGGTCCACAGCCCACGCCACCCGACGGCGTCGAGCATGAGGGGAGTGACGAGAATCATGACAGCGACGCCGGCCGGCCAGTAGCCGCCGTAGACGCCCAGGATTAATCGTTGATGGCGCGGCAGAGCGAACCGAAGAAAAAGCGGCGGCGCCACCGCCACCACGACGACGAATCCGAATCCCTCGAGCACCCGGCTTGCCAGTAGCTGCGCGAAGCCATCAGCGCCCGCGCCGAGAAAGCTCGCGGCAGCCATCGCGACAAAGCCGGAGAGAATCAGCCTGCGATGACCCAGCCGATCGCCCAGCGCGCCCGCAAACATGCCGATCACGATGCCCATCAAGTTGAAGATGGAGATGATCCAGACGCTTTCGTTTAGGCTCAGCCCGAGCTCCGCCTGCATCAGCGGAAGGGCTGCGGGTGCCTTGCCGATCTGGAACGCCGCGATGACCGACGCCATGACAACCATCGAGACTGCGAACCAATTTGTACGCGCCGTCGGGTCAGCCGCGTGCGCTGTATCCAAAACCATGGCCGCGGATCAGGCCTTGAGGGCGATGTGGACGTAGAGACGCGGGCCGCTGGGCAACGCGACCCATGCGGGCGCGGCCGAAAGCCCCGCAACGGAGTCCAGAGCAGCGAGAAATCCGCGCCGCTCAAGCCGTTTTATATTCCGCCCGACGCCCATGCGGCCGAAGCTATCACCAAGGCGAGTTTGGCCCCAATCACTAAATCGCCCATTGGTTAACGGCGCGATCAGCTATCCGACGACGGCAGCCGCGAGGTCGAGCAGCATCTCATCGCGCCCGTGCCCGGCGATGACACCAAGGCCGACGGACCCGGCGGCCGTTTCGCCCAGCGGCAACGAAACCTGGGGCAGCCGCGCCAGCGGGGCGGCGCAGTTGTAGAGTTCGTTCGTCGTCCGTAACCGGTCATAGACCGCCTCATCGGCACCGGCCGGGGGCGCCGCCGAAGGGGCGGCGGGGACAAGCAGGATCGCGTCGTCGCCCAACGCACCCGCGAGGAACCCCTCAATCATCGCTCGCTTTGCCGTCGCATCCGCAACATCCGCCGGGCCGTAGTCGTCACCTGCTTCGAAGCGTTCGCGGAAGTGTGGCCCCATCTCCGGATCGGTCGCTCTCATCCACGCCAAATGCGACGCCGCCGCCTCGGAACCGCGGGTGACCTGCATTACCTGCTGCCACGCTGGATAGCCGCCATCCACGCCGGCACGATCGCTCGGACGGATCGGTTTTGCCGCACCGTATATTGCCTCGACCCTGGAGAGCGCCGGCGCGAGCGCGTCACGCACCTCGTCCGCGACCAGCTCGAATGCGTCTTCCGCGATCAGCACGCGGCCCGGCGGGGGCGTGTCCTGCCAGTCCATGAGGACCTTCGCGATCCAGCGAAATAGCGGAGCCTCGCGGGCGAACCAGCCACAGGTGTCGAGGCTCGGCGCGAGCGGCAGGATGCCCTCGGTCGGGACGCGCCCGTGGCTTGGCCGAATACCGTAGAGCCCGCAGAAGGACGCCGGCACCCGAACGGACCCTCCGGTATCCGTGCCGAGCGCGAAGTCCGCCTGTCCGCAGGCGACCACCGACGCCGAGCCAGACGATGAACCGCCGGGGATGCACCCCTTGGCGCGCGGATTCACCGGCGTGCCGTAGTGAAAGTTCTCACCAATCAGCCCATAGGCGAATTCCTCGGTGATGGTCTTTCCGACGAGATCGGCACCAGCATCGAGAAGCCGCTGCACGGCGGAGGCATGCCGAGGGGCGGGATCGTGGCTCGCAAACCAGTCCGGGTTGCCCGCGCCGGTGACGATGCCCTCTACATCGATGATGTCCTTGACGGCGAAGGTCAGGCCCTTAAGCGGACCCTCTTCGGCGCCAGCGACCCCCACAGCGTCGATGTGGCTGCAGAAGCCCGACACGAATGTCCTGTACAGGTCGCTCATGAGCCAATCACTTCGGTATCGGTAACGTTGGCGCCACCCCGGCCGAATGCAGCTCCAGCGCCAGATCCAGCAGCATCTCGTCGTTGCCACGCGCGGCGGCAAGCCCCAGCCCGAGTGGCAACCCATCGACCTCCGCCAGCGGCAGCACAATTTCCGGTAGTTGCCCCAAACCGGACAGCGCTCCGATCGGCTCGTTGGCCGCGCGGAAGGGATCGATGTCCGCGTCGCTGCCGCCGATCGGCGGGGCTGTGCCCGGCGCGGCGGGCAGCGCGATAACGTTTCCGTCGGCGAGCAGATCATCGAGGTAGGCGGAAATGCGATCGCGCCGAACCAGCGCCTCCTCCGCCTCCTCGGCTGTCACGCGTGCGCGCGCCTCGAAACGCGCCGCGACCCCGCTTCCCAGCTTCGGGCGCTTGGACAACATCCACGCGCCATGTTCCGCCCATGCTTCGCGACCCCAGAGCGTGCGCGCAGTCAGGGCCCAGGCATCGAGGCCCGCAATAGGCGCATCGTCCGCGACCCGCAAGGGTTCGGGCTCCCCCAACAGGGCTGCCACGCTGTCAATGGCCTCCATGAGCGCACCCCGGCAGCGTTCGTCGAGCAATTCCATCAGGTCCTCGGCGACAAAAAATCGACCTGGTGACGGCGCAACAACATGATCGTGAAACAGCACGGCACCCACGGCGGAGAGGAGTTCCGGATCATTTGCAAACCAACCGATGACGTCGAGGCTGCGCGAAAGGGACATGACGCCGTCCGTCGCCACCCGATCGTGAGTCGGCCGAATCCCGTAAATACCGCAGAAGCTCGCCGGTGAGCGCACCGATCCGCCGGTATCCGAGCCGAGGGCAAAATCCACCAGACCGGCCGTGACCGCAGCGGCGGAACCGGATGACGATCCACCCGACACGCGGCCAGGCGCGTTCAGGTTCAACGGTGTGCCGTGATGAATATTCTCACCCGTGAGGCCGGTAGCAAACTCTTCGGTCACCGTCTTGCCGACGAGTGACGCACCGGCATCCAAGCAGCGCAGGATCACCGACGCGGTGGCTTTAGCGGGACCGTGTGTGCGCAGCCAGTCCGGATTGCCGCAGCTGGTGGTCCGCCCGGCGACATCGATAATGTCCTTGGCCGCGAAGGTCGTACCCGCCAGCGGTCCCTCCGAGGCACCGTCCAACCGGAACATCCCGTCCGGCACAAACGCACCAACTGTATCCTTCATCGATCCCTCCTCGCACCAGACGGGATTCTAGGTTTCGACCGATCCCCCGCCAAGCCTTTCCCACGTGTATCTTCACCGCTTGCCCGGCGCAAACACCCGCGACTAACGTTGCACGATGTCAGCAGAACCCATGGCACTCTCCGAGGACGAACTCGCGCAGACCGCGATCGACTGGCGGAACCTGATCTGGGTCGGGCTCGCACTCGCGGTGATGGTCTTGGCCATCATCGTCAACGACCTGTGGTTGCTGAATTTCGTACACGTTTTCACAAGCTTGCTATGGACCGGGATTGACCTGCTGCTCGGCTTCGTGATCGGCCCGATCCTGCGCCGGCTGGAGTTCCAAGTGCGCCGGGCGATCACCATGCGCCTCATGCCGCGACTGCTGTTCATACTGCCGACCGTTGCCATCATCACGCCGACCGCCGGCTGGTTCATGGCCGTCGAGACCGGATATCTCGAGCTCGCATTCCCGGAGGTGTGGTGGCTGATTGCCGCGCTCGCGATCACCGCCGTCCTATCGGTTCAAGGGCTGCTGGTCCTCCTGCCGACAAACGTGATGGTCTATCTCGAGATGCGCAAACCGGCCCCCAACGGCGAGCGGATCGGCCGGCTGATGCGACGCTATGTGCGAGTGGTCGCGTTCCAGGGCTCGATGCAAATCGTCATCATCGTGATCATGGCCCGTTTCGCCACCGGGCTCTGATCGGTAGGGTCCAAGGCATCACGATCCCGTATCGGCGATGTGCCCGAGCGGCAGCGCCGTGCGATAACTGACCTGTTTCAGGGCGAAGCTCGATTTGATGCTCGCCACGCCGGGAATCTTCGTCAGATGTTCCAGCAAGAAATGCTGGAAGGAGTTGAGGTCCGGCGCCACCACCCGCAGCAGATAGTCGCTGTCGCCGGTCATCAAGTAGCACTCCATCACCTCGGGCCGCTCCACGATCCGGCGCTCGAACTGCTCAAGCGCATTGTCGACCTGACGTTCGAGCGACACCTGCACGAAGACGCTGACCGGCAGACCCAGCGCCGCCGGATCGAGCAGCGCGGTGTAACGACGGATATAGCCATCTTTCTCGAGGTTTCGCACCCGGCGCAAACAGGGCGACGGGGACAAGTTCACCTTGCGCGCCAGATCAGCGTTGGCGATCCGTGCATCGTCCTGAAGCGAATCGAGGATATTACGATCGATCGCGTCGAGGTTCATTATTGGCATATTGCACCTCATTTATTCCCAATTTATTATATTAATTGCGCTAATAGACCGTATTAACGCCATTTTCGCAACGCGCGTCGAGCGTCGGAATGGTACGATCCGGGCAACGCCACACTGGATCAGACCGATGCTGCGCACGAAAGCCGACGCCCGAACGATTCTCTCCAATGTCGACATCGCGACGCTCGAGGCGCTTGAACGGAAGATCCTCTGGCTCTCAACTTGGATGATCCACAACGCCAACCATGTGCGCGAGAGCCGGGACAGGCTAAAGGTCGGCGGCCACCAGTCCTCCTGCGCTTCCGCCGCGACGCTGCTGACCGCGCTCTATCTGCACAGCCTGCGACCGGAAGACCGGGTGGCGGTGAAGCCCCATGCTGCGCCGGTATTCCACGCGATCCAGTATCTGCTTGGCCGCCAGGACCTGACGAAGCTCCAGAACTTTCGCGCGCTGGGCGGCGCCCAGTCCTACCCGTCACGGACCAAGGACACCGATGACGTGGACTTCTCGACCGGCTCGGTCGGGTTGGGCGTCGGGGCGACCCTCTTCGGCGCAATGGTGCGCGACTATGTGTACCATCACGGCCTGGCAGAAGGTAAGCCGAAGGGCCGGCTGGTCGCTCTCATGGGCGACGCGGAGCTCGACGAGGGCAATGTGTTCGAGGCACTCCTCGAAGGGTGGAAGCATGACGTGCGGAACCTCTGGTGGGTGATCGACTACAATCGCCAGAGCCTCGACGGGGTGGTGCACGATTACCTGTTTCAGCGCATCAAGGACTTCTTCGGAACGGTCGGCTGGAACGTGGTCGAGCTCAAGTACGGTAAGCTGCAGGAAGAAGCGTTCCAGCGGCCCGGCGGCGACGCACTCCGGAAGTGGATCGACGAATGCTCGAACCAGCTCTATTCGGCACTGACTTTTCAGGGCGGCGAGGCTTGGCGGGAACACCTCGCGGCGGATATCGGCGACATCGCCGGGATTAAGGCGCTGCTCGACGACCATGATGATGCGGCGCTACACCGGCTGATGACCAACCTGGGCGGCCACGACATGGCGGCAACTCTAGAGGCCTTTGCCGCCGTCGGCGACGACGATACGCCACAATGCTTCGTCGCCTACACGATCAAGGGATTCAACACGCCGCTGGCCGGGCACAAAGACAACCACTCTGGCCTTATGAACATCGAACAGATGACGTCATTCAAGGAGAGCCACGCGATCCGCGACGGCCACGAATGGGATTTCGCAGAGGGGCTGGACCTGTCCAAGGAAGCACTCAGGGCGTTCCTCACCGACGTACCGTTCGCCCAACGGCCCGCCCGCAACGCGGCCCCGCAGATTCAGGTCGCAGCACTGCCCGCGCCCGCAGGCGACCGGATGTCGACTCAGGAGGCCTTCGGACAGATTCTGAACGATCTCGGCCGCGGCGACAGCGAGCTCGCAAGCCGGATCATCACCACGACCCCCGACGTCACGGTTACCACCAACATGGCCGGCTGGGTGAACCAACGCGGGCTGTTCCATCAAGAGGACACCGCCGACGTGTTCCGAGAGGAAAAGGTACCCTCGGCGTTCAAATGGTCCGCGGGACCGAACGGCCAGCATATCGAGCTGGGCATCGCCGAGAACAACTTGTTCCTGCTGCTGGCAACGCTCGGCCTGTCGGACAAGCTCTTCGGGGCTCGACTGTTGCCGATCGGCGCGCTTTACGACCCGTTTATCGCGCGCGGGCTCGATAGCCTTAACTATGCCTGTTACCAGGACGCGCGGTTCATGGCCGTCGCCACGCCGTCGGGGATCACGCTGGCACCCGAGGGCGGTGCCCACCAGTCGATCAACTCACCCCTGATAGGCCTGTCCCAGCCCGGCCTTTCATCGTTCGAGCCGGCCTATGCCGACGAGCTTGCACACATCATGGGCTGGGGTTTTGAACATATGCAGGCCGATGATGGCGGATCGATCTACCTGCGCCTCTCGACACTCGCGATCGACCAGCCAAAGCGCGACTTCGCGGCCATCGCCGACGACGTGCTGGCGGGTGCCTACTGGCTCCGCGAGCCGGCGCCCAGCACTGAGCTGGCCATCGCCTATACCGGCGTGATCGCCCCCGAGGCGATCGCCGCGCATGAAGCGCTGCTCGAGGACATCCCGGGTGCCGGGCTCCTTGCCGTGACCTCAGCCGACCGGCTCTACCGAAACTGGCAGGCCGCCACCCGCACCCACGTGAACGGCCCCAGCGTCACGCCGTCGCACATCGAGCGGTTGCTGGGCCGGCTGGCACCCGATGCCGGGTTGGTGACGGTACTCGACGGACACCCGGCGACGCTCGCCTGGCTCGGTGGCGTCGCCCGCCACGACATCACGGCACTGGGGGTCGAGAATTTCGGCCAGTCGGGCGATCTGCCCGACCTCTATCGCACCCACGGAATCGACGCCGGCGCGATCCTCGACGGCGCCGCCGCCGTCATCACCCGGCGCATGCGCCGGCGCGGTATGCTCAGGCCGACGGCAGCGTAAACAAGCGGGCGGGTTGAAAACCCGCCCCTACACCAGAACGCACGCGGGTCTGCGACCCGCCCGCCTAACGTATACCGATCTAGGTAACCCGGTTTGGTGACGCAGCAAGCCTTATCCTGAGGAGGGCCGTCTGGCCAGTACTACGGATAGAGACGGCAGCAATATGCTTCGAGACGGATTCCGCGCCTCCTCAGCAGAAGGGGGAGGGCTGCCGGCAGACGGCTCCCTCAAACCGTGCGACGCTCCTGGCGCGAGATATAGACGACGGCGCCGACAATGATTGCACCGCCAATCCAGGTCCAGACCGTCGGCACTTCGGTGAAAAGTAGGAAGCCGAAGGACGAGGTGACAATCAGGCGCGAATAGTCGTAGGGCAACACAGCAGAGGCCTCGGCCACCGTGAAGGCACGCACCAAGCAGATATGCGCCCCGAGCCCCGCCGTCCCGAGCATCGCCATCCAGAAGAGCGCCATGGGGGTCGGCCACGCCCAGACGAAAAGTGCCGGCACTAGCGTGAAAGGCACCGCTGCGATCGCCAGCCAGGCGACGGTCGTGGTCGGCGCATCATCGGCGGCTAGGTAGCGTATCATCAGGTTCGACCCGGCGATGAACAGGGCCGATATCAGCGGCAGGGCAAACAGGATATTCACGTCGCTCACGCCCGGCCGCAGCACGACCCAGACCCCGGCGAAGCCCACCGCGGTCGCAATCCAACGCCGCGCGCGCACCACCTCGCCGAGCAGCAGGACGGCGCCCATGGTACCGAACAGCGGCGCGGCGAAGGTCAGCGCCGAGACCTCCGCCAAGGGCAGGTTGGCCTGGGCCATGACCAGCAGGATCAGCCCCGTCATCGAGAAGGCGGCGCGCAAGAGCTGGCCGAGCGGATGCGCCGAGCGGAGCGCGGTGCGCCGGTGCATCACGATCCAAGGCAGGATCAGCAGAAAGAAGACTAGGGACCGCCAGAACGAGACAATCAGCGGGTCCGAGCCCTCGCCCACGGCGAACCGAACCCAGACCCCGTGGGTACCGAAGAACAGCGAGGCGGCCAACATCCACACCGCGCCACGGACATTGCCGGGCAACCGGGCAAAGGCGTCAAACAACGCGGTTCGCGACCGGCTCGCCGGCCAGCAGCAGGTCGAGCCCGTCGAGTAGCATGTCGCCCATGGCCGCGCGCGAGCGCTCTGCACCACTGCCGATATGCGGCGTCATGAAGACATTGGGCAGTTCCAGATAGGCGGGGTGGATATCGTTCGGCTCACCGTTGAACACGTCTAGCCCGGCCGCTGCAATCTTGCCAGACCGCAGTGCTGCGACCAGCGCCTCGTCATCGACCAGTTCACCCCGCGCGATGTTCACGACGACAGCCTCATCGGGCAGAAGCGCAATCCGTTCGGCGTTGAGGAAGCCCCGGGTCTCGGCCGTCGCGGGCGCGCAGATCATAAAGAATGGGCTCACGGGCAGGAGCGCCTCGATGCTGGTGTAGTAGCTCGCGCTCTTCTCGTCGTCGAAGGAGATCCGCGATCGGTTGTGGTAGCGGATGGTCATGTCGAAGGCACGGGCTCGATCGGCGACGGTGGAGCCGATCCGGCCCATGCCGAAGATGCCGAGCGCGGAGCCCGTGATTTCCTTGCCAATCATCTGGCGCGGCGACCAGCTTGTCCACTCACCGGCCCGAATCATCGCCGCTCCCTCGGCCGCGCGCCGCGCCGCGCCGAGCAGGAGAAGCATGCCGATTTCGGTCGTCGGCGCAGTCACGGCGTCGGGCGTGTTCAGCACCGCGATCCCGCGGGCCTTCGCCGCGTCGGTATCGATGTGATCAAGGCCGACGGACAGTGTCAGGATCGCCTTTACGCTTTCGGGCAATCGCTCGATGAGGGCCGAATCCATGGGCTCGGTCACGCAGATGAGGAGCGCGTCCATACCGTCGGCCGCCGCGACTAGCTCGTCGGCTGACATGATGTGGTCGTCCTCGTTGATCGCCGCGTCGTAGCCGGCGGCGAGCCGCACCTCGGTCGCCTCGAGATGGCGCCGGGTCACGTAGATCCTCGGCCTGTCGGTCATCCGCTCCGGCCCCGATGTTTCCCCCGGAACGCTGTTAGCACTTTTCGCTAATATCCGCACCCGCCCGGTCTCTATAGAGTAAGGGCGTGACACTAGGGAGAACGGGCATGCGTCTCGAGAACAAAACCGCCATCGTGACCGGCGCCGGGTCCGGCTTCGGCGCCGGCATCGCCGCAAAGCTCGCGCGCGAGGGTGCGGCCGTGATCGTGTGCGACGTGAATGCAGAGGACGGCAATCGGGTCGTCGGCAAAATCACCGCCGCTGGTGGCCGAGCGTTGTTCGATGGCGCCGACGTGACCCGAGCCGACGCGGTGCAGGCTATGGTAGACCGGGCGGTCGCGGAGTTCGGCGGCCTCGACATTCTGGTCAATAATGCCGGCGTATCACATCACCGGAAGCCCATGCTCGACGTGACGGAGGCAGAGCTCGACCGGATTCTCGCGGTGAACGTGAAGGGACTATTCCACACCGCCAACGCGGCGATCCCGGCGATGCGCGCGAACGACCAAAGCAGCGTCATCGTCAACATCGCCTCGACTGGCGCGGTCCGCCCCCGCCCCGGACTCACCTGGTACAACGCCACCAAGGGGGCGGTGACGACGCTCACCAAGTCGATGGCGATCGAGCTCGCCAATTACAGGATCCGGGTTAACGCGGTGAACCCGGTCGCCGGCGATACGCCCCTGCTCGCGACCTTCATGGGCGAGGACACGCCGGAAAACCGCGAAGCGTTTCGCCAGTCCGTGCCGCTGGGCCGGCTGTCGACGCCAGAGGACGTCGCGAGCGCAGTGCTATATCTCGCATCGGACGAGGCAGCGCTGGTAACCGGGGTGTGCCTAGAGGTGGACGGCGGGCGCTGCATTTAGTCGTGCGGGCTAGCGCGGCGCCTGGTCAAGCATCTGGCGGAGCGTATCGCGCACCCGCCGGTGCATCGCCTCGAAAGGCTTGCGGTCGAAGCGTATCCGCGCGCCGCAGCGCGAGCGTTCCTTCGCGAGGGCAGCGACGATGCCCTCGGGCATGGTGAACATCACGAAGCGATCGCGCGGCAGAATCTGGGTCTGCGCTCCCGGGTTGTCGCCGCCGAAGCCGAAGTGGATTGCACTGGACTGGAAATGCTCGAAGCCCGGATGGGGACTCTCCTCGATGTCGGGGTAGGTGGCACGGATATCGCCCACGACGCGATCGGGAATCCGGATGATAAAGGCCTGGGCTGGCCCCGGATCGACCTCGCTCCGCCGCAGCATCACCTCGCGATGCTCGGGCGCGCGGCCGATCACCTCGAAGCATTCGACAGCGGAGAGATCGATCGTGTAGACGTTGCGCCGCTCCTGAGCCTGCGCGGGCGCCGCAAGTATGCCGACGACGAGTCCCATGACCGGCAGCGTCAGGATCGGAACGGCACGAAGTCTCATGGGGTCAGCGCGCATGGACCACGGCGGCGAGCTCCTGATGGGTCGTCATCCAGACCCAGTCCACATTCATCACCGCCTCGATAGCCGCGCGGAATTCGATCGCGCCATAGGGCCGACCGAAGACATGGGCATGCGCCGTGATGTCGATCACCGCTCGCGGTCGGCCGATCGTGTGGTAATTCTCGACGATGCGCTTGAGCACGTCAGAGTAGGCTTGGGGCGGGTTGCCGTAGCGCATATAGAGCGGCAGATCGTTGATCTCCATGGTGAAGGGAATCGCGGCGAGCGGACCGGCGGGCGTATCGAGCCTGTAGGGCATATCGGCATTGAAATAATCGATGTGCCATTCGAAGCCGTTCTCGACGAGGAGCTCGGCCGTGTTAGCGCTCGGCGTGCCGCGCGGACTAGCAAAGCCCTTGGGCGCCTTGCCGACTACGTCGGCAAATAGCGCCGCGCCTTTTTTGAGATCGGCCTCCTCTTCCGCGCGTTCCTGATAGATCGGCAGGTCGTTCTGCATCCACGCGTGAGCGCCTATAAAGTGGCCGTCACCGTCGATCCGGCGGAGCAGCTCGGGCCATTTCTCGGCGATGATGCCACTGGCATAGGTGCCGCAGGGAACGCCCAGCTCGCCAACGATATCGAGCAGCCGCGGGGCGCCGTGGGTCATGCCGTACTCCGCCCAGGAGCGGGACTGGGTGTCGAGAGTACCGGCCTTGAGCGGGTTGCCCATGGGACCGATGCCCGGCGCGGCGTCGTCGGTCCACGCCTCACACATGATGTTGACAGAGACGGCGAGCGCCTTGCCCTCGGGCCATCCCTTCGGTGTGTCCTGGCCATACATGCATTTTCTCCTAACAGTCCTGTTGCCCATAGCTGCCCCGTGTTGCGGGGGGCGTTGCGTCCTGTGATGATACCGCAACAGAACAATACGCGCCGCCGCGAAACCCGGCGCGATTCATAATTGACCGACGGGGGCGAACGCAATGCTCAAGACCACGATCACCGGCAGCCTGCCCAAGCCGTCCTGGCTGGCCCAACCCGAGACCCTTTGGGCACCCTGGGCCGCCGAGGACCCGGCGAAGCTGGAGGAGGCCAAGCAGGACGCGGTGCGGCTCGCGATCCGCGACCAGGAACAGGCGGGCATTGACATCGTCACCGACGGCGAACAGTCGCGCCAGCACTTCGTGCATGGCATCCTCGAAAAGATCGAGGGGATCGACTTCGAGAAGAAGACCCGGATCGGCATTCGGGACGACCGTTACGACGCCGATTGCCCGACCGTGAGATCAGAGCTCAAGCGCATGGGCTCGATCCATGGCGACGAGGTGCGCTTCGCGAGGGCCCAGACCGACCGGGCGCTTAAGTTCACCATGCCGGGGCCGATGACAATTGTGGACACGCTGGCCGACGAGCATTACGGCGACCGGCCGAAGATGGCGATGGCCTTCGCCGAGATCCTGAACGAGGAGGCAAAGGAGCTGGTCGCGGCAGGTGTCGATGTGCTGCAGTTCGACGAGCCGGCCTTCAACGTCTATCTCGACGCGGTCCCAACCTGGGGCATGGAAGCCCTCAACCGTGCGGTCGAGAACCTCGACTGCACGACGGCGGTGCATATCTGCTACGGCTACGGGATCGAGGCAAACCTGCAGTGGAAGGCGACGCTGGGCGCCGTTTGGGAGCAGTATGCGGAGATCCTGCCGGCGCTGGCGGAGAGCGACATCGACCAAGTCTCGCTCGAGTTTGCTGGCTCGCGGGTGCCCATGGAGGTCATCAAGCTGCTCGACGGCAAGAAGGACGTGCTGGTAGGTGCAATCGACGTGACGACGCCCACGGCCGAGAGCCACGAGAAGGTCGCCGCCGTGATCCGTAGCGCCATGGAATTCGCCACGCCCGAGCGCATCTTCCCCTGCACCAACTGCGGGATGGTGCCCCTGCCCCGTTCGGTATCCCAGAGCAAACTCAAGGCGCTCAGCGCCGGTGCGGCGCTGGTCCGCGCGGAACTCTAGGCAGGCCATGGCACTTCTCGACATCAACGGCGTCCGGCTCTGGGTCGAGACGGAGGGCCCCGGCGACGCGCCGGCGCTCGTGTTTGTGCACGAGTTCGGCGGCGACCACCGGTCGTGGCACGGTCAGGTGGATCACTTCAAGAACCGGTTCCGATGCGTCACCTACAGCGCGCGCGGCTACCCGCCCTCGGATGTGCCATACGACGAGGACGCCTTCGGCCAGGACATCGCTACGGCCGACCTATTGGGGTTGCTGGATGCGCTTAAAATCGACCAAGCGCACTTGGTCGGGCTGAGCATGGGAGCCTACACATGCCTGCGCTTCGTGATGGCCTATCCGGACCGTGTGATCAGCGCCGTCGCCGCTAGCGGCGGCTCAGGCTCGTTCCCGGAGACCCGGAACGGATTCCTAGCCGAGACACGTGCGCTCGCCGACCACATCATCGCGGAAAATTCCCTTGACCTGCCAGGCTTCGCGTCGAGCGCGACCCGCATCCAGCTCAAACTGAAGAACCCTGACGCGTGGCGGGAATTCGCCGATCATTTTGCGGAACATTCCCCGATGGGCTCAGCCTACACGCTGCGCCGGGTGCAGGCTGGCCGGCCCTCACTCTACGATTTTGCTGACGCGCTGGGCGCAGTCACGACGCCGGTGTTGCTGATGATCGGCGACGAGGACGAGCCGTGCATCGACACCAACATTTTCCTCAAGCGTACGATGCCGTCAGCCGGGCTTTTGATGTTCCCTAAGACCGGGCACCTGATCAATCTCGAGGACCCGGGGGCGTTCAACGCCGCGATCGAGAACTTCCACCGCGACGTCGCGGACGACCGCTGGCCGCTGCGTGACGGCGCGACGACCGGCACCAGCGCCTACCTGTCAGAAGAGGACACATGAGCAACGACGACCGCATTGTCTCCGCCGACACGCTCAAAGACTTCACCAAGGCCCTACTGCGCTCCGCCGACGTGTCGGAGGAGCACGCCGGGACTTGGGCCGATATCTTGGTCTGGGCAAACCTGCGGGGCATGGATTCCCATGGCGTGCTGCGGGTACCGCGCTACCTCGCCTACATGAAGAACGGCAACATCCACGCCAAACCGAACATGAAGCTGGAGAAACGCGCGGGTGCCATCGCGATCCTCGATTCCGACTGGGCCCCGGGGCCCGTCGCCATGACCCGGGCGATGGACGAGGCCATCGACCGGGCCCGGGAATGCCATGTCGGGTGGTGCATCGTGCGCAACATCACCCATGGTGGCGCCATCGGCTACTACGCTCTGCAGGCCGCGCGCGCGGGCTTCGCGGGCATAGTGATCACCGCCTCGCGACCGATGATGGCCTATCACGGCTCGAAGGTCGCGGGCGCCTCGACCAACCCGCTGGCGATCGCCGTCCCCGGCGGCGAACACCCGCCGCTGGTCCTCGACATGTCCACCGCGACGGTCTCGATGGGCAAGATCCTCGCGGCCCAGGACATCGGCATCCCCATCCCCGACGGCTGGGGAATCGATGCCGACGGCCACAACACGAACGACGCGAACGCCGTTGCAACCCTTATGCCGCTAGGCGGCGCGAAGGGCTCGGGTCTGTCGATGATGATCGAGTGCATGGTGAGTCTATTCGCCAACAACCCACTGGTCGAGCCGAACATACGGCCCGGTGCAAACCCAACCGGCTACCGCCAGAACGGGCTCGCCGCCGCAATCGACATCTCGGCCTTCACCGACCTCAACACCTACCGGTCGGAGATCGACCAGCTCGCTAAGGGACTGAAGGCGCTCCCTAAGGCGGACGGCGTCGACGTGATCTATGCGCCCGGCGAACGTGGCGACGCGATCCTGGCAGACCGCACGAAAAACGGCATCCCCCTACCACCAGGCACCTGGGATCGCCTCAAGGCCGAGGCGGACAAGCTAGGCATCGCGATGCCGGAGAACCTATAAAAGTGCCTGCCCGGTTGAACATTAGAGAATGCACACTAGCGATCGATACGGTGAAGGGCACGGCGAGGAATCAGGCCCCATGACAACGATACAGTCGAAAGGTCTTGGCGAAATCAACCATCTGCTGATCGCCGTCACGATCCTGTACTTGGCCATCAGCGCCGGGATCATCCGGCCCACCAGCCTGATGAGACCCAAGATTATCATCAAGTAAGAACCTCCATGCCGAGGCGTTGTTTACCATCCAGCCGTTCCTGTAGGCTCATCAGAACGTCTCTAGCGCGAATTGGGTCAGAAGGGGTCCGATATGGCGACGGCTGAAAGCGATTTTGATCCTACATACACGCGTCAGGTTCGTGACATTCCCCGCCAGCCCCTGCCGGTGCTCGACCTAGGCCCGCTGCACGCCGGCGATACGGTCGGGATCGACGCGCTAGCGGAGCAGCTTCGCGAGGTCGCCGCGGGGCTGGGCTTCATGTGCCTGGTCAACCACAACGTCCCCGACGCGCTGACGGCCGACATGTTCGTCCGGGCGCACGACTTTTTCGCGCTCGCGCTCGACGAGAAGCTGGCGCTCGAGATCGACCCGCATGAGCGTGGCTACCAGCCGCTCCGCATGACGGTGGTGCGCGAGTCCCGCTACTACGAGCGGCCCCAGAACGACTTCTACGAATCCTTCAACTTCGGCGTCGACTATGCCGACGACGACCCGAATGTCGTCGCCCGTAAGCGCATGTTCGGCCGCAACCGCTGGCCCGACGGCGTTCCGGACCTACCCTCCACAGCGATGGAGTATCTGGACCACATGGGACGGCTGGCCACGTCGTTACTGCCGGTCTGGTCACGGGCGCTCGGTCTACCTGATGATTTCTTCGCACCCTATTTCGACCGGGCACATTTCTACACCCGGATGATCCACTATCCGGTCAAGCCCGGCCTCGCGACCGACGAGACCGGCCACGGCGCTCACTCTGACACGAGCTTTAACACTTTCCTGCCCGCGGCCACAGAGCCCGGGCTGCAGGTGATGGACACAGACGGGACTTGGATTGACCCCGAGATTCCCGAAGGAAGCATCGTCGTCAATTTCGGCCAGTATCTGGAGCGCTGGTCAAACGGGGTTGTGCGCGCGACCCCCCACCGGGTGATCCCGCCGACCGAGAACGACCGCTACTCGCTGGCCTTCTTCGTCTGCCCGAACCTGAACGCGATCGGCACATGCCTGCCCAGCTGCCAAGGCTCCGACAACCCGCCGAAGTACGCGCCCGAATCGTTCTGGCAGTTCCACACTGAATACATGAGCCGTGTCTACCCGCACTTCGAGGAGCGCTGGGAGAACGAGGCGCCGCCCGACTAGAGGGCTGACGGGCGCGAGCGACGGGTTCATGCTTCTATCCACTCAGGATGAGACCACTTGGAGCGCCGAAGGGCAACAGTGCACATTTCGTCACTGCCGAGAAGGCGGGAGCCCATAAATGGTGGCACTCTAAGCGTAAGCGCCGGTGATCACGGATGCCCGCCTGCGCGGGCATGACGATGATGGCTAGTTGGCGGACGGGACCTCCAAGCCGAGCAACGCCGCGGCGTTCGCACCCATCACCAGCGCCTTGTCACCGTCGGACAGGCCCCTCACCGAATCCACATGGCCCACCGGGTCGGTCTCGGCCATGTCGTAGGGATAGTCGGTGCCCATGATTATGTGATCCGCGCCCCAGGTCTCGATCAGATAGCGGAGCTGGTGCTCGGTGAATACGACCGTGTCGAAGTAGAGCTTCTTAACATACTCGGACGGCGGCTTCGAGATCATGGCACGGCAGTCGTCGCGCAAGTGATACGGATGGTCAAAGCGCCCCGAATAGGCCGGCACATAACCGCCGCCATAGGCAATGCAGATCTTCAGTCCGGGATAGGTCTCGAGATAGCAATCGAACACTAGGTGGCCGACCGCCAGCGCAGATTCCAGCGGATGACCGATCGTATTTCGGAAATAGTGGTCAGCCATGCGCTCCTTGTAGGAGGTGCCGATGGGATGCATGAAGATCACAACCCCCAGCTCCTCTACCCGGGCGAAGAACTTCTCAAGCCCCGCACGCGTCAGGTCCTGACCGTTTACGTTGGTTGAGATCTCAACGCCGCGCATACCAAGGTTGTTGACGCAGCGGTCGAGCTCGGCGACCGCAATATCGGCGTCCTGCAGCGGCACCGTACACATGCCAACAAAGCGGTCGGGATGCTGGGCGCATATCTCAGCAATCCGGTCATTGACCACATGGGCCGTGTCCCGTGCGAAACCCGCCTCGTACGCATAGTGATAGTGCGCAGGTGCGGGCGAGATGGCCTGCACGTCGATGCCGCAGGCGTCCATGTCGGCAATTCGGACTGCCGGGTCTGTTAGCTTATCGAGGATATTCAGATGTTGCTGGCGATTGATCGCCGCGGACGCCGCGTTGTTGTCGATGCTGTAGCTCGACTGGTCGGCAGATTTAAAATCCGCCAACATCGCGTCAGCCTCAGACACATGCACATGGCAATGGATGTCGACGGTGAAGTGTTTTTTTCCATCGGTGACTGTCTGGCCATGATCAGCCGCCGGCGCATGGGCGTGCTTATGGGCCGAGTTGGAACAGGTGAAAAGCATCGTGGTTTCCCTGAAAAACGTGCGTGATTCTTGTCCCGTGTTCTAGCGCAGGCGGCGCGGACATCAAACAGGCGCCATTGCGAGAAGTTCGACGGCGTTGACGGTGATGGGCGGGTCTGCGAAACAAAAACCTCAAACTAACAACTCTTTTTGGTGAACCTCTCATGCCAAGCAATGCCGCCAACATCCGACCGTATCAATCGACCGCAGGAAGGTCGCACCCAGAGACCTACAAGCGCCCCGATTCGCTGATCGTTGATATCCACGGACACATCATGACTGAGGGAGTCGATGAGGAAGCCTACAAACACGCACCGGCAATCAACGAGGACCCGGTCAAGTACGCATCCGAGCTGACGCGCGCTGTCAACATCAAGCAGCACGAAGACCGGTACAAAGAGCTTGTGGGGGTCGAGAAGCGGCTCGCCGACATGGACCAGATGTGCATCGACGTGATGGCGATCTCGACGGCGCCGCCGCAATTCCACTATGGCACGCCGCCGGCGCTGGGCCAGGAGACAGCCGAGAAGGTCAACAACAATATCGCCCGTGCCGTCGACGAAGCGCCGGACCGTCTCGTTGGCTTGGCGACTTTGCCCATGCAGGATACCGATCTGGCGCTAAAGGAACTCAACCGTGCGGTCGGCGAACTCGGCATGAAGGGCATCGAGGTCGGCGCCAAGGTAAACAAGGACGAACTTTCGGCCGAACGTTTCGAACCACTCTGGAGCCGCTGCGAGGAACTGGATGTTCCGGTCCTGATTCATCCGACCTCATATGCCAGCGACCGCCTGGTCTCGCACTACATGTCGAACATCGTCGGCAATCCGCTCGATACGACAGTGGCCGTCCACCATCTGATCTTCGACGGCGTGCTAGCGCGTCATCCCAACTTGAAACTGGTGACCGTTCATGGCGGCGGATTTGTCGCGGCATACGCGGCGCGGATGGACCATGCGTGGGGGCAGCGCGAGGACTGTTGCCTGCACATCGATCAGCCGCCCACCAGCTACTTGAAAAACATGTGGTTCGACACGATCGTTTTCGCGAACGACCAGCTTGAGTTCCTTGTCAAAAAGTACGGGTCAGACCGCATCGTTCTTGGCACAGACTACCCCTACGACATGACGGAGATGGACCCGACTGAGCACGTCGTCGGTATCGATTCCTTCAACCAGTCCGACAAAGAGCGCATTTGCGGCCTAAACTCGGCGGCGTTGCTCAAGATCGACACGAAGGATTTTGCGCGCGCGACATCGCCCGGAAACTGGAGTTAGAGTCGGCAAGCGACAGGAGCCCGAAATGGATTCCCTGGCGAAAATTAAACTCGTCCAATTCCATTCCGGCTCCTTCGTCTAAAAACTTCTCAGGGAGCAGAGCAAGATGGCATCCGGTCAGTTCGGAATTTCGCAACATGTCACGCGGCGCGAGGATTCGCGCTTACTCACTGGTGGCGGCGCCTATGCCGACGACACCGGCTTCGAGGCTCAGGTCTTCGCAGCCTTCCTGCGCGCGCCTATCGGCCATGGGGTGATCAATTCGGTCGACACGTCGGCGGCGGAGAGCGCGCCGGGTGTGATCGCGGTCTACATCGGGCAGGATCTGCGCGACGCGGGCATTAGGGCTATCCCCAACGTAACGCCATTCAAGAACCGGGACGGATCCGAGATACTGCGCACCCAGCGCCCGGCGGTTGCGGTCGACAAGATCTACCATGTGGGCGAGATCATCGCGATCGTGATCGCTGACAGTACGGCGCGTGCTCAGGACGCGGTCGACCTGATTGACCTGGACGTGGACACCCTGCCCGCCCTGACCGATGTGCGTGAAGCAGCCAAACCCGGCGCACCGCAGCTACATGAAAATATTCCCGGCAACGTTTGCCTCGACTTCCATGTCGGCGACGAGGCGAAAACGAAGGCAGCGATCGAGGGTGCCGCCCATGTGGTGGAGCTGACCCTGACGACCAACCGGCTCGCCGTGGCCGCGATGGAACCGCGTAGCGCGGCGGCGCGCTTCGACCCGACCGCGAATGACGGTGCTGGGCGCTACGACCTGATCACGGGGTCCCAAGGCGTGAACGCCATGCGGAACATGCTCGCCGACGTGATCTTCGACGTGCCCCATGAACAGATGCACGTCATGACCAACGATGTAGGCGGCGGCTTCGGCATGAAGACCCAAGCCTATCCGGAATATGTGGCGATCCTATTCGCCGCGAAGGCCTGCGGCAAACCCGTGAAGTGGCAGGGCACGCGGTCCGAGGCCTTCCTAGCCGATAATCAGGCCCGCGACGGGGTCATGCAAGGCACCATGGCCTTCGACGAAGACGGAAAAATAAAGGGCTTCCGGGTCGACATGATTGCGGCGATGGGCGGATATCTCTCGTCCCACGGACCGGCTGCAGCGACCGGCAACGTCTGCAACTGTCTGACCGGCTGCTACGACAACCCAGCGCTGGAGTTTCAGGTGAAGTGCCTGATGACCAACAACATCCCCATCGGCCCCTATCGCGGCGCCGGACGGCCCGAGGCGGCCTACATGCTCGAGAGAATGATGGACCATGCCGCGCGCCAGCTCGGCATCGATCGGGTGGAGCTGCGCCGGCGGAACTTTATCAAGCCCGACCAAATGCCCTATACGACCTCGCTCGCTCAGGTCTACGATTCCGGCGAATTCGAGGCCGAGATGGACAAGGCCCTTGCGCTGGCCGAGTGGGATTCCTTCGAAGAACGCCGCGCGGCGAGTGCGGCCAACGGCAAGCTGCGCGGCATCGGCATGTCCTGTTTCGTAGAGACCGCGGGGGGCATGTTGCAAGAGGGCGCCAAGCTCGCTATCGGCGAAGACGGCACCGTCGAGGCCCGGCTGGCAGTCCAGTCCAACGGCCAAGGGCATGTCACCAGCTTTGCGCAGGTCGTATCCGAACTGTTGCAGGTCCCCTACGAGAAGGTGCGCATCATAGAGGGCGACAGTTTCGAGACCCCGGGCACCGGCTTCGCCTCGGTCGCCTCGCGCTCGATGGCGCTGGCTAGCGGCGCGATTTCGCTGACGACCGACGCCATGATCGACAAGGGCCGCAAACTCGCTGGCCATGTTCTAGAGGCCGCGGAGGCGGACCTCGAGTATGCGGATGGCACCTTCAGCGTCGCCGGGACCGACCGTTCGATCGACATATTCGCGCTTGAAGAGCAGGCTCGGTCCTTGGGCAACCTACCCGAGGGCATCCCGGATAGCCTGGCATCGGAAGAGGATTTCGACTCGCCGGAACAGACCTACCCCAACGGCTGCCATATCTGCGAGGTGGAGATCGAACCCGAGACCGGTGTCATCGACGTGCTAAACTATATCGCCGTCGATGATTGCGGCACGGTCATCAACCCGATGATCGTCCACGGCCAAGTACATGGCGGCGTCGCCCAAGGCCTGGGCCAAGTCCTCGGCGAGCATGCCGTCTATGACAAGGACGGCCAGCTTCTGGCCGGCTCCTTCATGGACTACATGATACCGCGCGCCGACGACATGCCCGACATGAAACTCGGCTTTCACTCAGTGCTCTGCACCACAAACCCGGTGGGCGCTAAGGGCGCGGGCGAAGCCGGCACCACGGGCGCGCTGGCGGCCGGGATGAACGCCATAGTGGATGCCCTGTCGGTGCGGGGAATCACGGAGTTCGACATGCCTGCGACACCGCCGCGGATCTGGGCCGCACTGAACCGGAACTAGGCCGCGATCGAGGTCGCCCACCTCATCCAGACCCTCTCCTCCCCTTCGGACTAGAGGGGGACCAAGATGAACCCTTCCCGCCACCTAGGGAAAGAGGATGGTGGTCCTCGGAACGCAGGGGCCGGGAGAAGTGGACAATTAAAGAAAAGGGGCAGGTCCGAGATCCGCCCTTTCACACTTCTGTTTATGCTCGGCGTCAAGCGGCGGCTAGTGGCCGTGCGTCGAGAGTTTTCATGAATAAATGCGCACCGTGATAGATCGCGAGGAAGGTGCCGATCTCCATGATCTGCGCATCGGTCCAGAATTCGCGCATCTGGTCGTAGAAAATCTTATCAACTTTGTCGGGATCGAGGAAAAGCTGGTCTGCGAAGCGCAGCGCCATACGCTCAGCCTCGGTAAACAGCTCCGAATCCTCATAATCTCCGCAGCCGGCGTCGATCCGTTCCTCGGTCAAGCCCTCGGCTATCGCCCGCTTCGAGCGCAGGGCCGAGAAATACGGGTCGTCGACGAAGCGCGCGAGCTGGATGCGAATGATCTCCTTGAGCTGGTGATCGACAGTACCATTAGTGTGCAGCTCGAGCATCACGCCCAGAAGATTCCTCGCCTGGGCTGGGACTCGCGCGATGATGCGCGGGAACAGCTCATCCGGCACGCCCAGGTCGACGCACTGCGCCGTGAGATCACGGAGCGCGGGATCCTCTATATGGTCGAGTTCTAGTGGTGCGAGCCGGGACATTATTCTGCCGCCTCATCCTGAAGGGATTCCGGCCTGTCGCCGTAAATCGCCGCCGATTCCTCCTGACTCACCAAACGACCGTCCGGCGCAAACATCGGATAGAATTTCAGCGATCCGAAGAAGGTGTGAAAGCCGAGATTGCCAACAAGGAACATCCCCAGTTCTGCGATTTCAGCTTCGCTAAGATGGGCGCGCAGATCGCTCCAGTCTTCGTCACCGAAAGAGTCCGAATCCGTGGAGACCTTCTCCACATAGCGCATAATCGCCTTCTCTTTCTCGGTGAAGACGTCGCTGCCGGCATGGTTGTTGATGCCGTCGTCGAGTAGTTTCTCGTCAAGTCCTTCCCGCTTCGCCGAAGCAGAACGAACATTGCCTCAATAACTACAATGGGCCATGCGCGACAGCATCACCCGGATGACTTCCTTGAGCTTGTGGTCGAGCGCCCCAGCGTTGAATACACTCGTCCAGAACAGATAGACCTTCTCGGCAAGGTTGACATTGTGCCCCATGACGGCATGGAAGCCGGGGTCCGGCGCGCGCAGTTCAAGGGATTTCTCGATATACGGCTTGAGCTTGGTCTTCTTCAGCTCTTCGATATCGAGCA